>OMJG01000549.1_pt1 | contig 27280 bp, 23 predicted proteins | sample 1646431 | NCBI WGS metagenome assembly OMJG01 (sample SAMN03771674, study PRJEB25209) | food metagenome | isolation source: Cotija cheese | place: Mexico:Jalisco,Michoacan | collected 2011-12-12
TCTTCAAGTTCAGCTACGTCAACTTCAAGTGCTTCAACTAGCCAATCATCTGCGTCAACATCAGGTAAATCATACACAGTTAAATCTGGTGATGGTCTTTACACTGTAGCGCGTGCCTTAGGTATTTCAGTATCAGAAGCCCGTGCCTTAAACGGCGGTTCTGACTTAATTCACCCAGGTAAAGTATTTACTGCAGGTGGATCTAGTCAAGCTTCATCTAGTCAAGCGACTTCAAGTGCGTCAACAAGTTCATCTACATCAACTGCATCTTCTTCGGCTATTTCTAGCACGAAGACACATACAGTTAAATCTGGCGAAACTTTATACCGTATCGCTAAAAACAACGGTTTAAGCTTAGATGAGTTAATGACATTGAACGGTTTATCAAACTACAACTTGTACATTGGACAAGTCTTAAAACTAAACTAATTTGATCAAATTATGACACCTCAGCTTGTTTAGCTCCCCCTTTACAAGCTGGGGTGTTTTTTGGATAAAATTAGAATCGAATTAGAATTTTGTTGACAAGATTAAAAGAAATTGCTAAAGTTGCATTATCAAATAGCGAGAGGAGGACTACAGCCATGAAATCATTACTAAGTACAACATTCTATAACTTTTTCAACTTTTACTTTTACTTTTACGGTTTTGGTAAAGGTGATTTTGTTGTACTTAAAAAAGGATATGGCTTTAGTTCTTAAACAACTAGCATAGGCGCTAGTTACACAAGAAAGTCCTTTACAACAAAAATCACTCAAGGGTGGTTTTGTTGTAAAGGGCTTTTTTCTTGCTTAAATTCCAACCTTGGAAAATGACTATTGATACTGCGTTTTAAAAAAGGAGAAAATAAAATGAATACACAAGTAATGACTGCAGAAGCCGAAGAAACGATTTTAGCTAATATTAAAGAGCCATACAAACGAGCGAGCTTATCATACAAGTCGACGCCGTCTGTTGTACAGGTAGGCAATATTCAAATTGGTGACGGTCATTTTGCCATGATCGGAGGCCCTTGTTCAATCGAAGGTTTAGATAAATTAGACGAAGTAGCTGCAGCGGTAAAAGATTCAGGTGCCAATATGTTACGCGGTGGGGCGTTCAAACCACGTACTTCTCCATACTCATTCCAAGGTTTAGGGCAAGAAGGTTTAGACATGTTAGAGGCTGTTGGTAAGAAATACGACTTACCAGTGGTGACAGAGGTGATGGCTGTTGATCAAGTGTATTTATTCGATGGGATCGATATGTACCAAGTGGGTGCTCGAAACATGCAGAACTTCGACTTATTAAAAGCAATTGGTCAAACGAGAAAACCAGTCTTGTTAAAACGCGGAATGGCAGCTTCAATCGAAGACTTATTAATGGCGGCTGAATACATTTTAGCCCATGGTAATCCTAATGTAATTTTATGTGAACGTGGTATTCGTACCTACGAAACAAGTACGCGAAATACTTTAGATTTATCAGCGATTCCTGTTTTACGATCAAAAACGCACTTACCAATCGTGGTTGACCCGAGTCATGCTGTAGGGAAACGAGAGTGGGTTGAATCAATGGCTATGGCTGCGGTTGCTGCTGGCGCTGACGGCTTGATCATTGAAATTCATCAAAATCCAGATGAGGCTTGGTCAGACGGCCAACAATCGTTATACTTAGATGAGTACAAGGCGTTAACTGAGAAAGTGCAAGCATTACACACATTCTTAGCAGATTTAAATTAATCTACAAACACCGGTTAAACCACTTATCGACAAACGTATTTTAAAGAATTGAGGAATGAAATTGGAAAATGTAAATGTAGCAGTTGCCAATCCCTACGATGTGATCATTGACAACGATTTGATTAAAAATGCCGGACACCATCTGGAAGATTTAGTTCAGCAACGTAAGGTGATGATCGTGACTGACGAGAACGTCGCTTCATATGGCTACCTAGGGACCTTACAAGAGGCGATTAGCCCAATTACGACTGATGTCAACACCATTACCCTACCGGCCGGAGAAGCCCAGAAATCATCTGCAAACTACATCCGCCTGCAAGAAGAGTTGGCCACTTTGAATTATTCACGTTCAGACGTCCTGATTGCCTTGGGAGGTGGGGTAATTGGTGATTTAGTTGGATTTACAGCAGCGACTTACTTGCGTGGCATTCCTTATATTCAAATTCCGACGACCTTACTTTCAGCTATTGATTCTTCAGTAGGCGGCAAAACGGCCATCGACTTACCCCAGGGTAAAAACCTAGTTGGCGCCTTTTATCAGCCTGCACGCGTCCTTTGTGACTTAACTACCTTCCATACTTTATCGCAAAGTATTTTCGAAGATGGGTGTGCCGAATTAATTAAATACGGCATGATTTTAGACAGTGATTTACTGAACAACTTAATGACGCGCGACCAACCTTTAAATGCCTTGAGCGAAGACTTGGCAGCTGTTGTTAAACGTTGTGTTGAGATTAAACGAAGCGTTGTGTTAGAAGACGAACTAGATTTAGGCTTGCGTCAATTATTGAACTTTGGCCATACTATCGGACACGCGATTGAACAAGTATCACATTACAAAGTTTCCCACGGTCGAGGCGTTGCAACGGGTATGATTTTGACCCAATTAATGGCTGAAAAAGAAGGGCTGACAGCATTAAGTTTGGCTGATCGTTTTAACAATTTACTCAACCAGTACCATCTATTAGACCAAGTGCATGTGGCAAAAGAGTATACCTTTGAGGATATTCTTGCTGCCATGACCAACGACAAGAAGCGTCGGGGTGGGGAAATTACAGAAATCTTCCCTGAATCATTCGGTAAATGTGAACTTAAAACCATTACTTTTGACCAATATGCCGGTTGGTTAGAGACCATTTTCACGGACCTAAAAACTGATAAATTACCTATCACAATCGTAGAAGCGGAGGCTTAAAGCGTGGACTCAATTACAGATATTAACGGGACAACGAAGTTTGCAGCAGTGATTGGCCAACCCTTGAGCCACTCGCTTTCACCAATTATTTACAATACATCTTTTAAAGCCCAAGACCTGAATATGGTCTACATCGCTTTTGAAACGGGCGAAGATGACACAATTGAACGGATCGAGCATTTGAAAGCCCTAGACGTTCAAGGGATTAACATTACCATGCCAGGGAAATTCAATGCCATGCAGACGGTAGACCGCTTAGATGCTGCTGGTCAATATGTCAACGCTATTAACATGATTACCCGAGACGACAATGGGCAATGGGTAGGCTACAATACTGATGGTGCCGGCTTATGGCTTGCCGTGAAAAATAGGGGCGTGGACCTTGTCGGCAAGCGGTTAGTCGTTTACGGATCTGGCGCAACGACTAGGGTCATTATTGTCCAGGCCATAATCGAGGGCATGAGAGATATTTCTGTGGTGGCACGAAATATCCAAGAAAAAGACCTATTGATTAAGTTGTGCGATGCTTTAAGAGCGGATTACCCACAAATCAATTTAAAACTGATTGACCTTTCAGACCAAGATCATGTAGGTCAAGCAGTCAAGCATGCTGAAATCGTGATTCAATCAACGAGCCTAGGGATGGGATCAAGCCAGGGCCAATCCATTTTGGCGGACGAAAACTGGTTACAAGAGGGGACAGTGGTCATGGACGTGATTTACGAACCTATGGAAACCCGGTTTATGCAACAAGCAAAAGCAAGAAATTGTGTGGTCATTGGTGGTTTAGATATGTTAGTTTACCAAGCTAAATTAAACTACCAATTATTTGCCCATAAAGAAATGCCAGTGCAAGTAGTCTTTGATACCATTAAGGGTCAGTTAGCTGCTAGAAAAGCCAAATAAGCCCGGAAAATCTGGATTGAGTGGGTTTGCTTTTACTGGGTGAAAGTGCTAGAATAAAGGCAATATTTGAACTTTTTCAGAGGTAGTAACAAGGTGTGTTCAATAAAGCGAGTATACGGTTGGTGTGAGTATATTTGAACCCCGTGTGAATTAGGCTGGATTATAAGTTGGTGACGACAGTAAGATCCGTTACCACGTCACGCCAACGTTATCGGTATGAAGAGTACAAATCATAGGTGGTACCACGAAATTATTTCGTCCTATATACGTTTTTTTGACGTATATAGGGCTTTTTTTATTTTCACAATTAAAGGAGAGACAGAAAATAATGGCTTTTAATCATAAAGTAATTGAGAAGAAATGGCAGAAATATTGGGACGAGAATAAAGAGTTTAAAACTTTAGAGGATTATTCAAAACCTAAATATTACGCACTAGACATGTTCCCTTACCCATCAGGGGCTGGACTACACGTAGGGCATCCAGAAGGGTATACTGCAACGGATATTATATCTCGTTATAAACGTGCACAAGGCTATAACGTCTTGCACCCAATGGGCTGGGATGCTTTCGGTTTGCCTGCTGAACAATATGCATTAGACACAGGGAATGACCCAGTTGATTTCACTGCGAAAAATATCGCCACATTCAAACGTCAAATCAAATCACTAGGTTTTTCTTATGATTGGGACCGTGAAATCAATACAACAGATCCAAAATTCTACAAATGGACACAATGGATTTTTACCAAATTATTTGAAAAAGGTTTAGCCTACGAAGACGAAATCTTGGTTAACTGGTGTGAAGCCTTAGGAACAGTACTAGCCAATGAAGAAGTCATCGATGGTAAGTCAGAACGTGGTGGCTACCCAGTCGTTCGTAAACCAATGAAACAGTGGGTTTTACGGATTACTGCTTACGCTGACCGTTTATTAGATGGATTGGAAAATGTTGACTGGCCAAATTCAGTTGTTGAAATGCAACGTCACTGGATTGGTAAATCAGAAGGTGCGCAATTAACTTTCGATATTAAAGATCACGACTTAACTTTTGATGCCTTTACGACGCGTCCAGATACTATTTACGGCTTAACTTTCGCTGTTTTAGCACCTGAACATGACTTGGTGCGTCAGATTGTGACTGAGGAGCAACGTGAAGAAGTGGAAGCTTATTTACTTGCAGCTTCAATGAAATCTGACTTAGACCGTACAGATTTAGCCAAAGAAAAAACAGGGGTATTCACCGGTGCTTACGGTATCCACCCATTAACTGGTGAACCATTTGAAATCTGGGTTGCAGATTATGTTTTAGCTTCATACGGTACTGGTGCTGTTATGGCGGTCCCTGCCCATGATAGTCGTGACTACGAATTCGCTAAACAATTCAACCTACCAATTCAACCGGTAATTGAAGGTGGCGATGTTGCTGTTGAAGCATACACTGGAGACGGTGCCCACATTAATTCAGGTGAATTAAACGGTTTAGAAACTGCAGAAGCAACTGAAAAAGCGATTGAAATATTAACAGCTTCGGGTCGCGGTGAACGTCAAACAACATTCCGTTTGCGTGACTGGGTCTTCTCTCGTCAACGTTACTGGGGTGAACCAATTCCAATTATCCATTGGGAAGATGGCACAACAACTGCAGTTCCAGAAGATGAGCTACCAGTTCGTTTACCAAAAACTGACAACATTAAACCATCTGGTACAGGTGAATCTCCATTAGCCAATATTGAAGAGTGGTTATATGTCACTGATCCTGAAACAGGTATGAAAGGCCGCCGTGAAACAAACACAATGCCACAATGGGCTGGTTCATCATGGTACTTCCTACGTTATATCGACCCTAAAAATTCAAATGAATTTGCTTCTCAAGAAGCTTTAGACTACTGGTACAATGTGGACTTGTATATTGGTGGGGCAGAACATGCGGTATTGCATTTACTATATGCACGTTTCTGGAATATGTTCTTATATGATTTAGGCGTTGTACCAAATGAAGAACCATTCCAAAAACTATATAACCAAGGGATGATTCTTGGTGAAGGTAATGAGAAAATGTCTAAATCTAAAGGGAACGTTGTAAACCCTGATGATGTAGTCAACCAATTCGGGGCAGATACCTTGCGTCTATATGAAATGTTCATGGGTCCTCTAGATGCGTCAATCGCTTGGTCCGAGAATGGCCTTGAAGGTTCTCGTCGTTTCCTAGAACGTGTATGGCGTTTACTAGTTGATGAAAATGGCAAAATGCGTGACCGTATTACGACAATGAACACAGGTGAATTAGACAAAGTTTATCACCAAACAGTTCAGAAAGTAACGGAAGACTTTGACAACCTACACTTTAATACAGCCATTTCTCAAATGATGGTATTTGTAAATGAAGCTAATAAGGCTGAAAGCCTATACTATGAATACGTGAAAGGCTTTATTCAACTGATTGCCCCAATCGCTCCGCATTTAGCTGAAGAAATGTGGGTAATTGTTGGAAACGAACCTGGTATTTCATATGTAGACTGGCCAACATTTGATCCAGCGATGATCGTTGACGATGAAATCGAAATCGTTGTTCAAGTGAATGGTAAAATCAAAGCGAAATTACAAGTGCCTAATGATAGTGCCAAAGAAGCATTGTTAGAAATTGCCCATGCAAACGAGAAAGTGCAAGAAGCAATTGCAGGTAAAACAATCCGCAAAGAAATCGTTGTACCAAACAAACTAGTCAATATAGTGGCAAATTAGTGGACATCATATCTGTCTTATGTATAATATGGTTAGTTTTAATTAAGGGGAGATGGATTTTACATGAAAAATATTTTAATTATTCACGATACTTCTAGCTTCGGTAAATGTTCTACAACAGTGGCATTACCAATTCTATCAAGTATGCACCTACAAGGAACTATTTTACCAACAGCCTTGTTATCAACACATACAGGGCCTGGATTTGAAGGATTCACATTTCTAGATTTAACTGATGAAATGGAAAAAATCGTGGATCATTGGCACTCATTCGGCTTAAAATTTGATGCGGCATATGTAGGTTACTTAGGTAGCGTTCGCCAAATCAAGTTTTTAGAGAAAGAATTGCCAAAATTATTAAAAGATGATGCAAAATTCTATCTTGATCCTGTTATGGCTGACAATGGTAGCTTCTACTACGGTTTTGACGAAGAATATGCTAAAGAAATGTTGAATTTATGTGCGATGGCAGATGTGATTATGCCTAACCAAACAGAAGCGAGCTTCTTGTATGGTGTGGAGTACACTGAAGGTATCTGGCCACAAGAAAAAATTGACGAATTCTTAACTTTAGTTCGTAAACAAACCAATGCTTCAGTTGTGTTAACTGGTGCAGGCTATGACGGCGAAAGCCAAACTGGTGCTTACTACTTAGACGTAGAGACTGGTGAAAAAGGTTTAGCGACTGGACCATTTATCGGTGGTAAATTCCACGGTACTGGTGATATCTTCGGTTCAATCTTTGTTGGTGCATTAGCAAATGGTGCTTCTGTTAAAGTGGCTAGCCAATTAGCGGTAGACTACATTCCAAAAATTATCGAAAAATCATTAGATGATCCAGATGTTATGATGAATGGTTTACAATTTGAACTATTCTTAGGCGACTTATCTAACTTCGTATCAAAATTAAAAGCTAACCAACAATAACATTCAGACAAATCATAAACTGACAGTTATGTAGACTACATAACTGTCAGTTTTTATTTGAGAAGTTTAATATGTCGCGACTAAAGCTTTACTTATCATTGCCTTGGAAATTGAAGGCAGTCGAAGCTGTTAGTAATATCGCATGCCACTATTGTTGACGAGTTGGTGAATTCAACTTCAGATTTTCTGATATAATATGATTGTTATATACCTGCCTAAAGGCCAAATTTTACAGCTTTTCCTTTAAAACTTAAGGTCTTTTTAATCTGATGGTGATTGAAATGACGGGACGTATTATATAAAATGAAAGCTAAGTGTTTTTCAAAGATCAATAAATATGAAAAAAGTGAATTAAATCAAAATTATTGTATAAGGAGCTAAATAAATATGGGTATAGATGATCCGAATATAAATCGGACTGATGAAGTAGAAGAAGTGATTCAACCTGAAGAAGTGGATCCACTAGATCTTCCACCTAGAAAACCAAGTGCCAGCGCACAAGAGAAAATGAATGCTGGGGCGTCTTGGATGACCATTGCCTCAATGGTGTCACGGATCTTAGGGGTCCTTTACATCATGCCTTGGTACAATTGGATGGGCGAACCGCACATCGCCAATGAAGCCAATTCCTTGTTCAATATTGGGTATAGTTACTACGCGATTTTCTTGTCCATAACAATCGCCGGAGTTCCAGATTCAATCGCTAAGCAAATGGCCTATTATAACGCACGCGGCTACTATAAAACGGCCAACCGCTTGTTCAAGGCAGGACTATCCTTAATGACCATTACTGGTCTAGTTGGGGGTGTGCTACTTTGGACATTCGCACCTATTTTGGCCCAATCAACGCCAGCTCGTGATTTCGATTCAGTAGTCTTGGTTATCCGGTCCTTGGTGCCAGCTTTAGTTGTTCTACCAACAATTTCAGTTATCCGTGGTTACTTCCAAGGGCACCAAGATATGAAGCCATCCGCGATTTCACAAATTACTGAACAAATCTTACGTGTCCTATACATGTTAGGGGCGGTTTACATCATCCGGGTGATCAATAACGGCGAGATGGTAAAAGCTGTAACCCACTCAACATTTGCGGCCTTCGTTGGGGCACTAGCAGCCTTAGCCACATTGGTATTCTTCTTTATGCGCTACCGCAAAGGTTATAATAAGGAAGAAGAATTGTACGCGGTTAAGGAAGAAACCTACGTCTCTTCCAAAAATCTATTACTCGAAATCGTGATGATTGCTATTCCATTCATCGTTTCCGGTTCAGCAATCGAACTATCTCGTTTAGTCGATACGAACACCTATATGCCGATAATGGCGCGCGTTTCTCATCTTTCGCATGACCAATTAATTAATGAATACGCCATTTTCGGTGCCAACGCCAATAAACTCGTGACCATCATCGTTTCCCTAGCTGTTGCCATCGGTTCCACATCCATCGCTGTTATTTCAGCTACCTATTCGGAGGAGAAAAGGGGTATCGAGGCCAAGCTGGCAAACAAAGCACAGCCAAGACGTATTGACCGACATGCCACGCAAGATTTTCCAGAAACAAAAGGGTTAATCGGCCACAACTTGAAATTATTCTCGCTAGTCATGTTCCCATCTGCAATCGGGATGGCAGTTTTAGCTGAGCCCTTGTACGCGATCATCTTTACCCACGATCCACTAGGTACCTCACTATTACAATTATCAGCGGCAGTAGCTGTGACCATGGGGCTGTTTTCAGTTCTTGTTGCTATGTTACAAGCCATGTCCTTCTTTAAAGACGCCATTATGGGGATGGTCATTGGGATTACCCTTAAATTGGTCTTACAAGCACCTTTCCTAGCGATTTTTAGCACATCAGGTGCCTTATTAGCTACAGGAACAGCCTTTATCGGAATTGCCATATTCTATTTGTGGCGCCTAAGAGTCCGTATCAACTTATCCGTAGTAGAAGTCCTAAACCAAATCATGGGCATTACTTTGTTATCTGGTGCTATGGGTATTGCCACTTGGTTAGTCAACCATTTCTTACGACGCACTATCTTATCACCTGAAATCTCAATTGTGCACCAAGTGGCCCAAATCGTGATTGTAGCTGGTGTTGGGGTAGCAGTTTATGTCATTGGAGGCTTACGCTTCAAACTATTAGATACGCTACTTGGCGACAAGGCCAAAATGCTTCGTGCGAAATTAGGAATGGGCCGCTATGACAAATAAAAAAGCAGGGAAAAACACTCAACGTTTAGATAAATTTGTCTCTAGCATGACCCCTTATAGCCGAAGTGACGTGAAGACTTTAATCAAAAAATCTGCTATTTATGTCAATGGTTCTGTAGCCAAGAAGCCCAATCAACCAGTTAATGTAACAGAGGACAAGGTGGAAGTGGATGGTCAAGAACTCGTCTATAAACCTTATGTTTATATCATGATGCACAAGCCAGACGGCGTTATATCTGCAACCGAAGACAACCGTTGGGACACCGTGATTGACCTGTTACCAGAAGACCTGGTCTTAACCTACGAACCATTTCCAGTTGGACGCCTAGATAAAGACACAACAGGTCTGCTGCTGATCACCAACGATGGCCAATTCAACCATGCCTTAATGGCCCCTAAGAAACACGTGGAAAAGGAATACGCTGTTCTTGTTGATGGGTTATTATCAGACAAGCATATTGACCAATTTGAAAAAGGCTTGGACATTGGCCAAGGTGAAAAAACAAAGCCTGCACAACTCTTCATCGAACAAGTAGACGAAGAAGCTGGCCAATCCTTAGCCCGCGTGGTCATAGCAGAAGGTAAGTACCACCAAGTTAAGCGCATGTTCCATGCTGTTGATTGTGAAGTCGTGCAGCTACATAGACAACGTATTGGTCAATTGACACTGCCGGATGCTTTAGCAGAAGGTGAATTCGTTCAAGTAGACTATCAAGACCTATACGACGCCATCTTTGAAGGCAAAGCATTAGATATCACAGAATAACCATTCATGAAGCTAGGTCACGCACCTAGCTTTTTTGATGGAGAAAAGTTGTCGATTGCAGTTGCCTGACTTCAAAAGTGACTAGACTTAACTATCGAAACTTGCCGAATTATTTTTTAGCAGAAGGCTAACTACAAGCAGTCTACAAACTCAATACCTTTTTAACTTAGTACTATCGTCGGGTTCACTAGATCAGCTCAAGTCCACTTCAAAATAGTTTGCATCACACTTTGTGTGATACGACACTATTCTTCCAGTGTTGTTGAGCTGAGCGATCTAGCTCGCACCCTTACAATTTGTTAGTTGTATTATGTGAGTTATCGTCAAATCTGTGCTAAAATATAAACAAGCATAAATTTCTAGGAGGATTCTAAATGACAATTAATTGGCAAGAAGAAATCAACAATCGTAAAGATGACTTAATCAATGACTTATTTACATTACTAAGCGTAAACAGTGTTCGTGACGAAAGTAAAGCAAGTGCAGATGCACCTGTTGGACCTGGCCCTAAAGAGGCATTAGAAACTTTCTTGAAGATTGCTGAACGCGATGGCTTCACAACTAAAAACGTTGATAACCTTGCAGGTCATGCTGAATTCGGTACAGGCGATGAAACGCTTGGCGTTTTAGCCCACGTAGATGTTGTTCCAGTAGACGATAAATGGGATACTGATCCATTCAAACCCGAAATTATCAACGACCGCATCTATGCCCGTGGCGCTTCAGACGATAAAGGCCCTTTAATGGCTGCCTACTACGGCTTGAAAGTCATCAAAGAGTTAGGCCTACCAGTTGAGAAACGTGTTCGTTTTATCGTTGGTACTGACGAAGAAAGTGAATGGCAAGGTGTAACACGCTACTTCGAAGTAGAAGAAGAACCAGATTTTGGTTTCTCTCCAGACGCAGACTTCCCAATTATTAATGGGGAAAAAGGGATGTACTCAGCTAAGCTAATATTCGACCGTCGTTCTGAAAAATTACTTTCATTTGAAAGTGGTCTTCGTGAAAACATGGTACCGGGTGAAGCACATGCAGTTGTGACTGGATTGACCTCTGATGTCAACCAAATCGTTGCCGATTTCCAAGCAGCTAATCCAGAAATCACAATCATTGTAAGTCCAGACGCTGATGCAACTGCAATTACTGTTGAAGGTAAAGGCGTTCACGCAATGAATCCAAGTGTTGGATATAATGCGGCAACATATTTATCTAAATTATTATTACAATTAGACGATGATTTAGCCCAAGACGACCTATTGAAATTCTTAGGTGACCTATTACATTTAGACTTTAATGGTGAAAAATTAGGCATTGCCCATGAAGATGAAATTATGGGTAAAGTGACTGTAAACCCAGGTTTGGTTGGCGAAGAAGACGGCAAATTATACACTGTCTTAAATATTCGTGTACCACGTGGTAAAGAATACAGTGAAATTGATGCAACATTTGCGGCCCACGGAGAAACTTACCACTACAGCTTTGTAGACGGTACGAAAACCAATAAAGTACCGCATTACGTACCAGCAGATGATCCTTTGGTGCAAACTTTATTAGCTGCTTATGAAAATCAAACAGGCGAAAAAGGGCAAGAACGTTCAATCGGTGGGGGAACCTATGGCCGTTTACTAAAACGCGGTGTAGCCTTTGGTGCATTATTCCCAGATTCAGTAGACACTATGCACCAAGCCAATGAATTCTTTGCGGTTCGTGACTTAATGAAATCAGCAGCTATTTACGCTGAAGCCATTTACGAATTGATTAAGCCAGAAAACGCATAAGCCTATGGTAGAACGCTTAATTTCATCTGTTCAAAATCAACAGATTAAAGAATTAAAGAAACTTTTTACCCGTAAAGGCCGCAAAAAAGCAGGCCAGTATTTGCTGGAAGGGCCACATCTTGTAGAAATGGCCGTCAAGGCGGATGCAGAGATTCAAATGATTTACTATGTGCCTGAAAGTAGCCATCAAAATGTGATGCAAGTTCAAGCTTTAAAAGCTGATTTGCCGCTGACACAGGTAACTCCTGAAGTGGCCAAAGCACTAAGTCAAACAGATCACCACCAAGATATCTTCGCAGTAGCCAACATACCGCAAGCTAAGTCTTTGAACATTGACCACTTGTCAAAAGGATTACTGATTTTAGATCAAGTGCAAGATCCGGGGAACTTAGGTACTTTAATCCGGACCGCGGACGCTTTCGGTTACCAAGATGTCTTATTGGGATTGGGTACGGTTGACTTATATAATGATAAGGTTCTTAGATCTATGCAAGGTAGTCATTTTGCAGTAAATACTTATGAGGTTAACTTGGTAGAAGTCATTCCACAATTACAAGAGGCTGGCTATTTTATTACAACAACAGAACTAAACAACCAAGCGAAAGCAAGTAACGCCTTTGATTTAAAATCGAAAGGGAAATGGGCCTTGGTTATGGGAAATGAAGGTAACGGTGTAAGTCAAACAACTAGTCAATTAGCAGATGCGGCTTTATATATCCCCATGTCTGGATCTGCAGAATCTTTGAATGTTGCAGTTGCTGGGGCGATAGTCATGTATCAATTTCCCATCCAAGACTAGATTATTTTCTTCTAAAAATAGGTTGTGATGAAACTGTTACGAGATTTGAAAAGGGGTACGTGAGCATAGCAAAATCAGTTGATGTTGGAAATCGTTGGGAAAAAGGGTGATTATCGTGACGGAACAAGAACATTATTTTTGGGAAGACGATTCAGAGTATATGCAAATCATTGCGGATATTAAAAACCATCCCTTTGTAACAGACTTAGCGTATTTCAAGCAACATGTCCATGGCAATCGCTTAATCCACTCCTATCTAGTTTCTTATATGTCATATAAAGTAGCTAGGTCATTAGGATGGGACTTCAAGGCTTGCGCACGTGCCGGTTTACTACATGATTTATTTTATTATGTGCCAGGTGAGGTTACTTTTTCTAAAGGATCTCACTTAAGGAACCATCCTAAAATTGCTTTGATTAACGCGCGTGTGGTGGCGGATTTATCACAAGTTGAGGAAGATATTATTCTAAAACACATGTGGCTCGCAACCCCACATTTTCCGCGCTATAAAGAATCTTATGTCGTGACATTTGTGGATAAATATATTGCAACCGAAGACTTTGTTAAGCCAAGCTTAGCTAATTTATCCCAAAAGAAGATGATGAAATCATTTAGATATTTCGTTGGTAAATTAGTTATTCCAGCGCTTGCTAGAACTAGCAATCAAGAAGTTTCATTAGAAGAAAAAGAAGAATTAGTAGAAATACAAGAGGAGATTGATCAAGATGGAAATTACCATTAAACAACCAGACTTACCGGTAATGTGTAGCAAGATGGAACATGCTTGCAAAGTGATTGGTAAAAAGTGGAATAGCTTAATTATTGAAGTATTGTTAGCAACGCCATTACGATTTGGGCAATTACGCGACTCAATTAACGGTATCTCCGACCGTGTATTAATTGAAAGATTACGGGAATTAACTGAAGAAGGTATTGTGCAGAAAGAAGAGTCAGAAACGAATGGTCATATCATCACGGTTTATACATTGACAGAAAAAGGCCAAGACTTACAAAAAATCTTCAACAATTTACATCGTTGGGCAGATGAATGGGTTGAGCCAGCCGAATAAGGTTGACAAAACGGCCGAGAACGCTAAAATATAAAGAGAAATTACATTAACAGAAGACAATTTTTAACAGACATGTAGTCTAGAGAGTAAGTGATGCTGGGAATCTTACCTACATAGTTAAATATTTTCACTTCTTGAGTAGGCTTGCGGGAGAATAGAATGCTATTTGAAAGTAGGTCCGGTCGACCCGTTAAAACGATCAATGAGTGCTGGTGTAGGAATACTATATCGGAATCAGGGTGGTACCACGGTCTTTCGTCCCTTTTATAGGGGGTGAAGGACCTTTTTTTGTTGGTCTAGTTACTCATTTTTAGGAACACTCATGTAAGGATAAAAGTCAGGAGATGGAAAAATGCAAATTATTGATGATTTAAAAGCCATTGAGAACCAAATCATGGATGAAATTGATGCAGCACAATCACTAGCTGATATTAAAGCTGTTCGTGTGAAATATTTAGGGAAAAAGGGTCCAATTACGGAAGCTTTACGTGGTATGCGTGATTTATCGGCTGAAGAGCGGCCACAAGTTGGTGCTTATGCCAATGAATTGAAAGCAAAAGCTGACGGCAAGTTAAGTGAAAAAGAAACATTACTTTCTGCAGCAGCGCTTGAAGCACAATTACAAGCAGAAGCCATTGATGTGACGCTACCTGGTGAAAAACCAGTAACAGGAACAAAACATGTTTTAACTCAAGTAATGGAAGAAATTGAAGATTTATTTGTATCTATGGGTTACGAAGTCGTTGAAGGGCCAGAAATTGAGTCTGACTTCTACAACTTCGAACGCATGAACTTACCGAAAGACCACCCAGCGCGTGACATGCAAGATACTTTCTACATCAACGATGAGGTCTTATTACGTACCCATACGTCACCGGTACAAGCGCGTGCAATGGACGCCCACGACTTCGAAGCGGGCCCATTAAAAATGATCTCACCGGGTAAAGTTTACCGCCGTGATGATGATGACGCGACGCATTCACACCAATTCCATCAAATTGAAGGTTTGGTTGTTGACCGTAATGTGTCACTTGCTGACTTAAAAGGTACCTTAGAATTATTTGCCCGTCATATGTTTGGGGAAGAAACTGAAGTACGTTTACGTCCGTCTTATTTCCCATTCACTGAGCCATCTGTTGAAATTGACGTTACTTGTTTCAAATGTGGTGGCGCTGGCTGTAACATCTGTAAACAATCTGGTTGGATTGAAATCCTAGGTGGTGGTATGGTGCATCCTTCAGTACTAGAGATGGCTGGGATTAGTTCTACCGAATATACAGGTTTTGCCTTTGGTTTAGGACCAGACCGTGTAGCCATGTTGAAATATGGTATTGATGATATTCGTCATTTCTACCAAAATGATTTACGATTCTTAAAACAATTTACGGAAGAGGGGTAGCAATTAATGAAAGTATCATATAATTGGTTAAATGAATTTATCGATCTTGCTGACTTGAATCCGCAAGATATTGGGGAACGTATGTCACGTACTGGTATTGAGGTTGATGGCGTGAATGCCCTAGGTACTGGCTTGAAGAAAATCGTTGTGGGTCACGTATTAACTTGCGAACCACATCCAGATTCTGACCACCTGTCAATTACGACTGTCGAAGTCGGCGAAGATGAGCCTTTCCAGATTGTCTGTGGAGCGCCAAATGTGGCTGCAGGTCAAAAGGTGATCGTTGCCTTACCAAACTCTCGTATTGCTGGTAATGTGAAAATTAAAAAAGGTAAAATGCGTGGTGTTGTTTCTCAAGGGATGATTTGTTCACTTGAAGAAATTGGTTTCTCAAACAGTGTCGTTCCTAAAGAATACGCTGACGGCATTATGGTCTTACCTGAAGAAGCACCAGCTGGTATGGATATTGTAGAATACCTAAAATTAGATGACCCAATCATTGAATTAGATATTACACCAAACCGTGCAGATGCCTTCTCTATGCGTGGTGTAGCTTGGGAATTAGCGGCTGTATACAACCGTCAACCAAACTTTGACTACACAGATATCACCAAATATGACGGTAAAGATTTAGCAGGTGCGATTGACTTGAAAGTTGTAGACACTGAATTAGTGCCTGAGTACAATGCTTTCTTGGTGAAAAATGTCACTGTTGAACCTTCACCATTATGGCTACAATTACGATTAATGGCTGCTGGCATCCGTCCAATTAATAACGTAGTGGACATTACGAACTACGTTTTACTAGCAAATGGCCAACCATTACATGCCTTTGACTATGATAAATTAGACCATAAGGTAATCGAGACGCGTCTAGCTAAAGAGGGCGAACGAATCGTCACGCTTGATGAAGTGGACCGCCCCTTACTAGATTCAGATATCGTCATTACTGACGGTGAAAAACCAATTGCACTAGCTGGTGTTATGGGTGGCTTAGATACTGAAATCGATGAAAATACAACAAATGTATTGATTGAAGCAGCCAACTTTGAACCGATCCACATTCGTAAAACTGCTCGTCGTAACGGCTTGCATTCTGAATCATCTATGCGTAACGAACGTGGTATTAACAAGGCGACAGTTGCTGAATCAGGTGCATTTGCAGCTGAAATGATTGCTGATTTAGCCAAGGGTGAATTGGTAGAAGGCTCTGAACGTGTATCTGCAATTGATTTAACACCAATTCTAGTAACATCAAGTCTAGCTTATGTTAATAAACGTATAGGTATGGACCTAACTTTCGCGGAAGTTCAACAAATCTTTGATCAGCTACAGTTTGAAGTATCTGGTGATGCCAATGAGTTCACGGTTTCCGTACCTGCGCGTCGTTGGGATATACTTATTCAAGCGGACTTAGTTGAAGAAATTGCACGAATTTATGGTTATGATAAAATTCCTTCTCGCTTGCCTTCAGTAAATGCGCAAAATATGGGTTTAACAGACTGGCAAGCTTTCAAACGTCGTACCAATAACCAAATGTTGGCAGAAGGATTTAACCAAGTGATTGCTTACTCATTAATAGGGGACAATCAAACGGTATTGGAAATGGCGAACGCGAAACCAGTTGCTCTTGACTTCCCAATGTCAGATGACCGTCGTTTCATGCGGACAAATCTTTTAAGTGCCTTACTTGAAATTGTTCAATACAATGTAGCCCGTAAAACTTCTAATGTAGCCATCTTTGAATCAGGCCGTGTCTTCAAATGGGCCGATGCTGACCTACCAGTAGATGAAACACATTTAGCGGCTGTTTGGACCGGTAATGCGCAAGCGAAAACGTGGAGCCACCAAGCGAAAGCTGTTGATTTCTACGACATGAAGGGTGTTGTCGAAAGCATCTTAGCTTCATTCAACCTTGACGTGGCCGTAACATTTGAAGCAACGTCTGAATTAGCAGATATGCATCCAGGTCGTACCGCCAAAATTTATGCAGTGGGTCAATCTGACGAACATGTTGAATTAGGTTACATCGGGCAATTACACCCAAGTGTTGCTGACAAACATGACTTGAAAGATACCTTAGTATTTGAAATTTCATTAGATGAAATTTATGCCTTACCAAAAGTAGAAGTGAAACAATCAGCAATCCCTAAATTCCCAGGTTCTGACCGGGATATCGCTATCCTTGTGTCTGACCAAGTATCGAATGCGGATATTGTGAAAACTATTCAAAAAGCTTCTAAGGGTGGCATCTTAGTCGATATCGAAATCTTTGATGTTTATCAAGGTGAAAATATTGAAGACGGTAAGAAATCACTTGCTTACAGCTTGAAATACTTGAACCCACAAGCCACTTTGACTGATGAAGAAGTGACCAATGACGTTGCTCGTATCACTGAAGCACTAGCAAACGAATTATCAGCTGAAATCCGTTAATATTTAGCTGATAACACTTTAATAATCTAGCATAAGCGCAATGGCGTCCGGTAAACATTTATCGTGGCTTCATTGCGTTTTTGTGGTTAAATAGAGGTAACGTATTCCTTTTGAAAAATGGCTATCGATGATGAAGCTGTTTTTCCAGGAGAAAATAATTGCATTCAGAAAGTAGGAATCATCATGCAATACTTTCAATATTTCGTCGCCGACCTTGGCACCACCAACTTAAAATTTGCCTTGATGGAAACCCCATACCGGGTATTGGACACAATGGAAGCACGCAATCACCTTCAACAAGATAGTGAGGGCAAGCATGAAAGTGATCCGCTAGTCGTTTTCCAACAATTCATGGACTTACTTAAAGCAATGCAAGCCAAGTATCCTGAGGTCAACACTTTAATATTTTCAAGCCAAATGCATGCTTTACTTGCAATGAATGAAGCGGGTGGCATTGTGCAAAACACCATGACTTGGGCAGACTTGAGGGCAAGGCATGTGGCACAGGAAATGCAGGTATCAGGTCTAGCGGCCGCCTTTTTCGCCCAATCAGGGACGCCAATCCATGCCATGAACCCCTTTGTGAAATTGGCCTATCTAAACCAAGTCCGACCTACATTATTTACAGATGAAACCGTGGTATTTATGGATATCAAGGCCTATATTATCCGCCAGTTAACGGGAGAGTTTGTAATTGACCGGGCAACGGCATCTTCTATGGGACTGTTGGATATAGCCACAGATACTTGGTCAAAAGACCTATTAAAGGTGGTCGGTTTGACTGAAAACCAATTGCCGAAATTAGTCGATTCAACCAAAGAATTGCCTGTAAAAACTAACTTTATCAGGTCCTTAGGGTTAGCTGACAACTTCCACATACTATCAGGATCAACTGACGGCGCCTTGGCCAACCTATCTAATTTAGCCTACGCCATTCAAGGGGACCATGAACTTAGCCCATTCGTTCTATCTTTTGGGACCTCAGCAGCTGTCCGGACCTTAACTGACCAATTGTCCTTGCATGAAAGTGGCCGGATTTTCACCTATATCGCGGACGACCAAACCCATTATATCGTCGGTGGGCCAGTTAATAACGCCGGCAACGCATTAGACTGGTGTTATCAACAATTTGGCTTTATGGCAAAAGGGCAAGCTTTTTCAGATATGTTAGCCATACTTTTAGCACATGATTTTTCAGCTAGTGGCCCTTATTTCTTGCCATTCTTAAACGGAGAAAGAGCGCCGTATTGGAATGCCTACTTACAAGCTGAATTTAAAGGGATTCAAGGGCACACGAGCCAGTTGGATATGGCTAAAGCTGTCTTTGAAGGGGTCTTTTTTGAAATTCGCCAAGTGGTAGATATGGTCTTTGAGACCGCTGATTTAAACCAAAAAATGATTCAAGTAAATGGAAAAATATTTGCGGACCCCAAAATTGGCCAATGGATTGCAAACATTATGGGTATAACCCTGCAATATGTGTCAGGGGACGATGCAAGCTTGATTGGGGCCGGTGTGCTTGTAGAAGGGCCTAACTTATGGCAAGACTTGTCATTTTCCACTATAGCGCCGGATGGAAAAATGGCTGACAAATACAAAGAAAAATTTTTGATGTATCAAAAATACGCAGACTCTGCTGACCAAATAACGAACACGATTTTGTATTAAAAACGGCAGATTTGCGTTCAAAATTGGGCGAAGAATTGATTGAGCGTCTGCTATGTAATGTCAGCACATCTTTGCAGTATTTGTTATGACAAATGTTTTGGAATTGTGTAAAATAAGGATAGTAAGCGTTTTAAATTTCTGAGGAGGAATGTTAAAAATGGATATGTTTGATAGCTTAAAGGCCAAGATCCAAGATAAAAATGTGCGTGTCGTTTTCCCAGAAGGGTACGATGAGCGTATTCTAGGTGCTGTTGTGCGTTTGAAAGCTGAAGGGATTCTTGAACCGGTTTTATTAGGTAACCCAGAAGAATTAAAATCAATCGCACATGATCGTGGCTTTGATATCAATAAAATTGATGTTATTGATCCAAACAACTACGATGCATTCGACGAAATGGTCGAAGCTTTTGTTGAACGCCGTAAAGGTAAGGCTACTGAAGAACAAGCACGTAAAATTTTACGCGATGAAAACTACTTTGGTACGATGCTGGTATACCAAGGTCTGTGTGATGCCTTAGTATCAGGTGCCCGTCATTCAACTGGTGACACAGTTCGTCCAGCCTTACAAATTATTAAAACAAAACCAGGTGTGAAGTCTACATCAGGTGCTTTCATCATGTTGCGTGGGCGCGACCAAGAGAAATACTTATTCTCTGACTGTGCAATCAACATCAACCCAGATGCAGAAGGCCTAGCTGAAATTGCAGTTGAATCTGCTAAAACAGCTGCGATGTTTGACATTGATCCAAAAGTTGCTTTATTAAGCTTCTCAACTAAAGGGTCAGCAAAATCTCCAGAGCAAGAAAAAGTTGCTGAAGCAACACGTCTTGCAAAAGAAAAAGCACCACAATTTGAAATTGACGGTGAATTACAATTTGATGCGGCTTTTGTAGAAGCAGTAGCAAAACAAAAAGCACCAGATTCAAACGTTGCTGGTCAAGCAACAGTATTCGTATTCCCAGAAATCCAATCAGGTAACATTGGCTACAAGATTGCACAACGTTTCGGTAACTTTGAAGCAATTGGTCCAATCTTACAAGGTATGGCGAAACCTATTTCAGACCTTTCACGTGGTTGTGTAGAAGAAGATGTTTATAAGTTAGCTATCATCACAGCTAACCAAGCCATCTTAGAAGACTAAAGCAAATAAATAAAACAATATTGAAAGAGGAATGGCAATATTGCTGTTTCTCTTTTTATATGGGAAGATGAAAATGTTTTTTACCTAATAGGTTAAAATATTTCGATTTTCTAGGGCAACCTCCGTGCATGGTGATGAGATGGCTAGCTAAATTAGATAGCAATCTAGATACTTTACGAGCATTTACTTTAGGTGAATATGAATCCTTTTTAAAAATAGAGAACTTTTCTGAAGGAGCGATTATACGTTTTTCAAATCGTATTAAAGTGTCTAGTAATATCGTCGTGGGCAGGTTACAAAATGAAGAATACATTGATTACACAGAGTTAAATCATTTGAAAAGAGAATTTGAAGTGGCAGGGCGTTAATTATAATTCGGCTCATACTAATGATGAAAGAATGCTTGAACCTTGTAGTCTTTTCGATTTTTTAGTAAAGTAAATAGAGATATTATAAGGGAGAGAAGGTGTCATATGACTTATAGAATTGAATGGGCGAGTGAGGCTGATACAGATGCTTTTGCCCAAAAATTAGCGACCCAAGTGCAAGCAGGGGATATTATTTGCTTGGAAGGAAATTTAGGTGCGGGGAAAACAACTTTCACCAAGTATTTTGCCAAGGCTTTAGGTATTGATCAAGCCATTAAAAGCCCAACTTACACGATTATTCGCGAATATGAAGACAACGACATTCCTTTATACCACATGGATGCGTATCGATTAGAAGAAACAGGCTCAGATAGTGTCGGTTTAGAAGACTATCTTAACGGCGATGGGGTAACCATTATCGAATGGCCTCAATTTGTTGTTCAGGATGTACCTAAAGATTATCTTTGGTTAACCTTAACTGCATCTTCTGAAACCAGTCGTGAGGTAACCTTAACCTATGAAGGCCCGCGCGGACAAGCATTGTATGATGGGGTAGTGGCTGACCTCACTTAAGTTAACAGCAAATTTTACGAATAGTCACATAGATTGAAGGATTGAGACAACATGAAAAAAGAACAATTAGAAATTACCCTAGCGGATGCTATGCCTAAAGATGCGAAAGCCTTATTAGACTTCTACAAAGAAGTGGGTAGCGAAACAGACTTCCTTTCATTTGGTGAAGAAGGTTTAGGGATTAACCAAGAACAAGAGACCCGTTATTTGAAATCTTTACAAGAAGCGTTGAATAATCGCGTATTAATTGCACGATTAGGGGTTGATATTATTGGAGTTGCAAGCATTGGGGCAGAACAACATGCTAAAGTGGCGCATATGGGGGAACTAGGCATTTCCATTCTACGTCGATTCTGGGGACTGGGTTTATCCCGTGTCATGATGGAAGATATGATTGACTGGGCAACAGATAATGATATCTTGCGTTATTTACGTTTAGAAGTATCTAAAGATAATATGCGGGCCATTAGCTTATATGAAAAATTCGGTTTTGAAGAAATTGGTGTAACCCCTAAAGGGATGTATCATGACGACGCATTCCATGATTTAGTCATGATGGGCTTAGCAGTCGAAAACCAAGACCAAGCATAAGAATATTGCAAATACAAAAAGGTCGAGACCATTTCAGTCTCGACCTTTTTAAAATCCGTATACTACTTTAGAATGGCCATAGCGATCATTACAATTAATAGAATGACTTCAATTGTTACAAGGGACCAACGCCATTTATTGTCTTTCTCATTAAAGGCGAAAATCATGGCAATTATTGGAATAATGATTGATAGTGAGATGTTTGTCCAAGCTACATCCGCTGCAGGACGGGCAACTTGCAAACCTGCGTAGATAAAGGTTAAAGCGAGCATCATTAAGGCATTTTGTCTGATTTTATTCATGGAGAAGTCCTTTCGTATCACAAGTTGTGACAATTTATCACTAATTAGAATAATACTATAACATGTTTTTAAGAAAATGTTAACGAATCTGCCACACAAACCCTTTAACGCAATGTAAAAATGCGTTAAAATGTGTTATTATGAATTAGATACAACTAGCATTTTATCAGCAATTTTTGCTGTTTTTTATTATTGCTAAATATATTACCAGGAAGGGTAATTTACCATGTTTTTAAATGATCTGCGTAAAGCATTTCCCCAATCAACGATTAAATTCCACGAACCATTAAATAACTATACTTATACAAAAACGGGTGGACCAGCGGATGTTTTAATTTTCCCAGAGACACCAGAAGAAATCCAAGCACTTATTCGTTTTGCCAATAAAGCCCACGAACCAATTTTAGTTCTTGGTAATTCTTCAAACGTAATCATTTCAGATGAAGGTGTGTCAGGCGTTGTCTTGATGCTGACTGAAATGGATTATATCCAAATTGACGGTACACACATTAAAGCTGGCGCTGGCTCTAAAATCATCGATGTGAGTCGTTCGGCAGGAGCTGAAGGCTTGACTGGTTTTGAATTTGCTTGTGGTATCCCAGGATCCACTGGGGGCGCGGTTTACATGAACGCAGGTGCATATGGCGGCGAAATTTCTGAAGTCCTTGTTGAAGTGGACGTGGTCACAAAAGCTGGCCGTATGTATACTTTGAACAACGAAGACCTAAATCTCTCTTACCGCCATTCTGACCTACAAGAAACTGGCGACATTGTGGTTGAAGCCCGTTTTAAATTGAAAAAGGGCGACCTACAGTCAATCTTAGCTAAAATGGATGAGTTAACTTACCTTCGTGAATCGAAGCAACCGTTAGAGTATCCATCATGCGGATCTGTTTTTAAACGACCAGAAGGCCATTTTACAGGGAAACTGATCCAAGAAGCTGAATTACAAGGCTACACTATTGGTGGTGCACAAATTTCGAAAAAACATGCTGGTTTCATTATCAACGTGGGTGGTGCCACGGCAACTGACTATATTAACATGATACACCATATTCAAGAAGTGATTTGGGACCTGAATAAGGTAGTCCTTGAACCAGAAGTGCGTATTTTAGGTAAACGGTCTAAATACGATACAGTAGATGCTGCTTTCGGCAATTAGGGATTCACCAGCTATTAGATAGGATTTATATAACCATTCGCACGTAAATATTATTGAAAGGGGCATGGATTTATGTCCAATCCTTGGATACAATTTAAAAATATGTCGTTTACCTATGAGGGTGCCGGTAGACGGGCATTGAAAAATATCAATCTAACATTCTATCGCGGTGAAAAAGTGTTGATCATCGGGGCTAATGCCTCAGGTAAATCCACCCTAGTACGCGCCCTACGCGGAAAATTAGCGACCGACGAATTTCAAGGGACTATTGAAGGAGAGATTATCAATTACGACCTAGAAATGGAAACCGTGGACGCAACAGCTATGGCTGACGCGGTGGACCATCACTTGGAGGAAACCCTAGAAGAAAACGGCAAGCGCAAGCGGTCAAGTGATTATATCCCTAATTTTTCGGAAGAGTTAAAGCACCGTATTCTTGAACACCCAATCGAAGCGAATACTAGTTTAGAGCGCCTTTCAGAAGGGCAAAGAGACATTCAAAATTTTGTCAATAATGTCAACTATGAGCAATCCGTCTTTATTTTTGATGAGCCTTTAGCCAATTTAGCACCCCGAGCTGGGCAAATTTTCATCGATTTAGTAGATGACATTCACCATAATACTGACGCTACGATTGTCATGGTTGATTACCGGATTGAAGAAGTCTTATACCGGCCAGTTGACCGCGTCATCGTCCTTTCCGAAGGCCGGATTATTTTTGACGGTGATTCAGAGAAATTATTAAAACGGAACATTCTGAACAGTTTAGGTGTTGGCGAGCCAGCCTATGTATCCGCTATTCGTTATACCGGCTATCCTTTAGACAAGGTCCGCAACATATCAAACGTCAATTATTTACATGGTCCTGACCTAAAACGAACCATTGAATCTTGGCTGATGACCGTACCAAATTTCGTTCAAAAACGTAGTGATCAACCCATTTTGACCCTTGATAATGTATCCTACACTTATCCATGGCGGGACCAGCCCACTTTGTGCAATATTTCCACCCAAGTTTTCAAGGGTGATATGATTGCCATTGTCGGGAAAAATGGGTCGGGCAAGTCCACACTGGGTCAGATGATGGACGGAAACATTCGCCCAGATTCGGGCACGATGACTTGGTTAGGTGAAGAAGTCACTGAAGATAACCTATGTCAAATGAAGCAGGAAACAGTCTATATCCAACAAAATATCGACCAATCCATCCTAGATTTCACTGTGAAAGATTATCTGAATGGGATTGCCGCTAATTGTAATTACTCTGCGGAAGAAGCAGAAGAAGTCATACGGGATTCTTTAAAACGAACGGGTCTGATTTATGCTGCCGAACTACAAATTGGCCAATTATCATTTGGCCAACAAAAACGGATTATGCTGTCGTCTGCCTTAATTAACCAGCCGTCACTCTTAATTATTGAGGAGCCCTCTGAAGGCCAAGACTACCATCATTACAATGAATTCATGCAGTACCTTTATCAAATCAACCAGGAACAAGAAATTGCAATTATCATCAATACCCATAACACGGATCTAGTATTAGAATTTACTCGCCATGCTTGGGTATTATCCGAGGGCGAATTAATCGCGGATACCCAGCCTATTAGAATCGCCACGGATTATCGCTTAATCCAAAGAGCTTTCTTACGAGAATCAAATTTATATATCTTTGCCCGTCAAATCGGCTTAATTGATCCTTACAATTTCATCAAGAAATTCATGGATTACCATAGAGAAGTGAATCGTTAGTTAGCTAAATCGCTAGTCAGGTGCTAACGGATTACGAAATAAAAATAATAAACATAAGGGAGGGTGTTTAATGGCAGAAATTGTGGACGCCAAGTCCGAACGTTTCAAGTTATCAATCCCCGTTATTGTAGGCTATTTACCAGTTGGTTTAGCTTGTGGGTTACTACTCGCTGATGCCGGCTTAACCTGGTGGCAGGTTGTGCTGATGTCCAGTCTAGTGTTTGGGGGCTCCGCGCAATTTGTTGCAGCAGCCCTGATTGCACAAAATGCTGGTGTAATGGAAGTATTTATCTCAGTACTATTATTAAGTTCCCGCCAAGCCTTGTATAGTGTGTCTTTTGGCCCATACTTAAACCAAGCGCCTAATTTTAAGGTCGCTTGGTTAGGCTACATGACAGCAGACGAATCTTACGCCATCAATGTCTTAAAACTGCAAGATACCAGTCCACAGAAACCATGGGCCATTAACGACGCCTTATTCGTCGCTACTGCAACATGGACTTCCTGGATCCTATTTACTGCATCGGGTGCCTTGTTTGGTACCTTCATTCAAATTCCTGATGTCATTTCAAACTTTGTCATGGTCGCTATGTTTATCGGCATTCTTGTCCCGAACCTAAACAACCGCATGATGCTTAACACCATGCTATTCACCGGTGTGATTGCCGTCATCTTGATGACTATCTTCCAATCATCCTTCGTGATTATTATGGCCACAGCCATCGCCTTATCGGTCGTATTCTATTTCTTAAAACGTCAAGAAAATAACCGTGTAACATAGGAGGGGTATCATGACATTATTCGTAGTAACACTCGGCTTACTGTGCACCGCCATGCGTGTCGTACCAGCACTCGTTATGCGTAACAGCAAAATTTCTCCAATGGTATACAAAACAATGGCTTACCTACCCATTATAATTTTTACAGCAATGATTTTTACCGACATATTTTTCTGGGAAGGTCACTTCAACCTCAACCTGTTGGAGAACATCAAACTGATACCAGCACTCGTGTCCTTGTTCGTCGCCTACAGATTTAAAGACATCATCAAAACCATCATCGCCGGCGTCGGCACCATCGCCATTTTATACATTATCTTATAATTTTTTGAAAAAGGGCATAGCTATTCCAAGCTAGCCCCCCAGACCGTGACTCGAGGGCCATGGTCTTTTTTACTGTCGTCATTTGGTTAAAATCAACAATCCTTTGTCTAAAATTGTAGGGCGTGGAAATAGCTCTTTTGTTTCGGCTCGGCTGATATAAATATGTGGCAGCCTAATAAAAAGGTGCATGCAAAAAAAGTGCCTTCTACATGTTGAATGGGCACTTTTTAGTGATTATTTAAATTAAAGTGTTATTTGTGTCGCACTTTGATAATCGGGCTCCACAAACCAGAAATAACTGCGTTTCAGATTAGATTATAGCTGATTGCATCATCTACTGCGCTAATCTTCCAACGTTCATTTCTGAACGGTTTGTGTCTCACCTTGTAGTCGAGCTCAAAATGTCAGACTCGTGCCACTTCAGAAATAAGTTGCGTGATGTACCATCACTACATTTATTTCCTCCACTGTTACGAGTCTAAACGACATTTTTTACATCCTGATAATCGGGCTCCACAAACCAGAAATGACTGCGTTTCAGATTAGATTATAGCTGATTGCATCATCTATTGCGCTAATCTTCCAACGTTCATTTCTGAACGGTTTGTGTTGCACCTTCCTCTTAATTCTGGCTTCTTGATGCGAAATATTCGATATTGATTCGGCGGAGTCTTG
>OMJG01000550.1_pt1 | contig 27256 bp, 21 predicted proteins | sample 1646431 | NCBI WGS metagenome assembly OMJG01 (sample SAMN03771674, study PRJEB25209) | food metagenome | isolation source: Cotija cheese | place: Mexico:Jalisco,Michoacan | collected 2011-12-12
TGGCACGCCAGTTTCCTGTCGCTAGTGATGATGATCTTGTTACCTTTTTTGAGCAGACCGGCTGGGGGCATCTCATCATTGTTAGCACAACTGATGATTTGATTACCTATGAACTAACTGGTGAACCGGTTGCTCGCCGTAGCGCTACAATCGAATCACCAGATTTCATGCTAGAGACTGGCTTTTTAGCTGAGCAGTCAGCCCTTCGTACTAACTGTGTCAGTGAAGCTAAAATTACGTTTCAAAATCGAATGCGTTTAAGAATTTCAGTGACCATTGATCATCATCAACATATCATCAATCACGATCCCGCAACACCAATCGAGATTGTGCGACCACAAGTTGAAATTGATGATGCCCAACCTGAAGAAGCGCAATAAAAAAAGACGGCCAAGTGGTCGCCTTTTTTATTGCGTTGCGGACGTTTACTTACCAACCATTCAGATGAATATCACGATTGACAAAATAACTAGTCGATAAAACCCGAGTAATTTGTTTTAGGAATGACTAAATAACTGCATTTCTCAATGGTTAAACTAAAAAAGGCCGGTATTCTTCAATAAAGAATACCAGCCTCCTCAAGTCACCACTAAGCCAACGGTGACCTTATTTTATAAATATTGAGCTAAAGTTTGTTTGATTTGATCCTTAGAATGGTAGCCAACTAAGGTATCAACGACTTCGCCATCCTTCTTAACTAACAAGGTTGGAATACTCATGATACCAAAGTTGCTGGCCGTTTCAGGATTTGCGTCGACATCCATCTTATTGAATGTCACCTTGTCACCCATTTCATCAGCTAATTGTTCCACCACTGGTGATTGCATCCGACAAGGACCACACCATGTTGCCCAGAAGTCAGTTAACGTTACGCCTGAAGCCGTATCCGTTGTAAAAGTTTTATCAGTAGTTGCTGCGACCATTGTAATCGGCCTCCTTTAGACTTTATCTGTTACTAATAGTAAGTATACCAGTAACCATGTGGAACACAAACAATTTGTTCACGATCAAAAGCGCCCGGGTTATGAACATTGCCAATCATCCACACTGCCCTGCTCGGCCTGTGTGGATCACGGGCTACTTAAATTGCACCTCGGTTGCACCGTTGCCCCCATGATTAGGGGCGGCAAAGTGGAACGACTTAACTTGCCGGTTGGATTTCAGATAATTGGTAATACCGTCACGTAACGCCCCTGTCCCCTTTCCATGAACAATCGTCACGGATGGATATCCGGCTAATAACGCCGCATCGATATACCGATCAACTTGGGTCATCGCATCTTCATAATGGACCCCCCGTAAATCTAAGTTCGGGGAGACATGACTGGCGTTGGCGCTTTGAACAGTTGCCCGCGCTCGCTTCGGCTCTTCCGGTTTGACCCGCTCCAAATCACCGTCACTAATTTTCATCTTCAAAATACCAAGTTGGACTTCCCACTCATGTTTACCCATCTGACGCATCAATACACCGCGTTGACCATACGACTTCACCAGCACGTCATCGCCTTCATGGAAATCATGCTGCGCTTTAGCCCGACGCAAGACCCGGTTATTTTTAAGCTTAGGCTGTTGCTCTAAAGCATTCAACGCACCCTTTGCATCGATTAATTCGTTTTCTTTAACCGTCGCTGTCCCACTGGCCAATTGTTTCTTACGCAACTCACTAATGATGGCATCCGCCTTGGTCTTACTCTGCTCAACAATTGTATTAGCCTGCACCTTAGCATCTTCGATCAACTGATCCTTGCGCTGCTGATAAGCATTGAACTCACTCTTCAACTGCCGATGCAGTTTCTCGGAATCCACCACTTGGGTCTTCAAATGCAATTGTTCATCCTCAACCTGCTTACGCTTCTTCACTAAATCCGCAATCATCGCGTTGAGGTCTTGACTATCCGTATCCGTCAATGAGCGGGCTTGATCAACAATTGTTTGGGGAATTCCTAACCGTTGCGCAATATCTAGCGCATTACTCCGACCAGGAATTCCGACCAACAACCGGTACGTCGGTTTAAGCGTTTGCTCATCAAACTCCATACTAGCATTGATCGTATCAGGACGATTAAACCCGTAAGCCTTAAGTTCTGGATAGTGGGTCGTCGCCACAACTTGGGTTCCCTTAGCTCCGATGGCATCCAAAATAGCAATCGCCAGCGCCGCCCCTTCTTGTGGATCAGTCCCGGCACCCAATTCGTCAACGAGCACTAAGCTATGAGAATCGATCTGGGCTAAGAAACTTTCGATATTTTCCATATGGGATGAGAACGTACTTAAATTCTGTTCAATTGATTGTTCGTCCCCAATATCCGCAAAGATTTCATTATAAACGCCAACGCGACTCCCGGCCTCAACTGGAATAAACAATCCCGACTGGGCCATTAATTGCAGTAATCCCAGCGTCTTCAGCGTAATCGTCTTCCCACCAGTATTAGGCCCCGTAATAACCATTGCCTGATAATCAGTTCCTAAACTAATATCATTAGCGACGACTTTGCGAGGATCAATCAGGGGGTGGCGTGCTTGCCGTAGATAGACTTCGTTTTTGACTGAGATGGCTGGTTCGGTTGCCTTCATATCATGCGCATACCGGGCCTTGGCATTAATAAAATCAAAGTGGCCAAGAATGGCCGCATTATTGATAATTTCATCTTGGTAGGGTGCAATCAAGTTAGACAGGTCTTCCAAGATGCGCTGTTCTTCTTGTTTTTCTGCAACTTGATTTTGACGTAACCGGTCATTTAACGCCATGACCGCTTGAGGTTCAATAAACAGTGTCTGACCACTAGCCGATTGATCATGAACGATCCCCCCAAACCGGCCACGGTTCTCAGCCTTAACCGGAATAACATACCGATCATTTCTAATCGTAATGATTGGATCACTTAAATACTTCGCATCATGACCACGCGTATAATGTGCCATTTGGTTACGGATTTCCGTCTCGGTGCGTCGAATATTGCTCCGAATACGACTAAGTTCTGGTGAGGCCTCATCCGTAATATGACCATCACCTTCGATAGCAGTGGCGAGCCGCTTAGTCACTGCTGGTAAAGTGACTAATTCCGCGACCTCGTCAAATAGATGTCGAATATCATTTTCAGGAGCGTCTTCTAATAATTCGGCAAAAAAGTGTGTTATTGCCCGCGTCGTTCTTAAAACCCGCCCAACTTGACCGAGTTCACTCCCATTTAAAGTTGCACCAATCGCTAGCCGCTTCATATGCGGTTTAATATCTGCTAGGCGCGCGACAGGAATGCCGCCCTTTAACCGATAAACTTCGGCACCATCATTCGTCTCATCCAGGGCCCGTTGGATATCTGCAACGGCAGTCATCGGTTGTAAATCATTGAGTGCCTGTTGGCCAGTTGCCGAAACGAGGTATGGCGCTAATTGTTGTTTTACTTGTTGGTACTCTAACGTATTCAATACTTTGGAATTCACTGATATCCCTCCGAAGTTCCAATGAATTACGAAAAGCCGCAAAAAAACGGACAATGCAATTACTTGTCGGCATCATCCGTTTGCATTTTCAATAATTCAGCTTGTTTGTCCACCTGATCTGAAATCGCATTGAATGCAAGCAACGTCGCAATCTCCGTGTCTGACAAATCGGGGGCTAATTTTTTTAATTGTGTCACTTGTTCATTCATCATCCGCGTCACCGTTTGCATGTGACGATCAGATGCCGTACCGATGATCGTGTAAGTATGACCATCAATTTCCGCTTTAAAACGGCGTTTGTTAGCAGTCATCAACATCCAACTTCCTTTCAGTAACAGTTAATATTCTAGCATGGTTACCATAATTTTGCGACCGTTAGAACCGCATGCGAGCCTTTAAAAAAGCCCGCGGACATGGGTCCACGAGCTCAAATTGACTTGCGACTATTGCATGCCACCATCATCAGCTAAAAAAGTATTCAATACTTGCTCAACCATATCCCATTCATCGTCAGATTCAATCAATTGCAATTCGCCGTTGTCACCATCTTCTGGATCGAAAATGTAGGCCTGAATATCAACCTCATCATCGGCCGCAGCATCTGCTGGATACAATAAAATGTATGAATGACCGAAATCTTCTGAATCAAACGTGAATAAAATATTAAATAGTGTCTCATTACCTTCGTCATCAACTAATGTGATCACATCATTATCTTTACGATCTTGGTTTTGACTCATGTTAGTTCCTCGCTATTCTTGTGTGAGTTTGCCATGGCGATCCAAGTAATTTTGCAAGATTAGACTTGCTGCTAACTTATCAATCACCTTTTTGCGTTTCTTTCGTGAGGTGTTGGCTTCTTCAACCAGCATCCGTTCAGCTTCAACAGTCGTCAACCGTTCATCTTCAAAGTCGACTGGCAAATGAAACCGAGCTGTCAGTAACTCGCCGTAATGTTGGGCCGCTTCAGCCCGCGGTCCCAAAGTATTATTCATATTCTTTGGCAATCCTAGGACAAAGCCCCCAGCATCCAATTCGTCAACGAGTTCAGCCACCCGGTCAATCCCGAATTCTTCAGCATCCTCATTGATTCGAATAATTTCAACACCTTGGGCCGTCCAACCAAAAGCATCACTAATGGCAACACCGACAGTTCTAGAACCAACATCTAACCCCATTAACTTCATGCATCGACATCCTTATCTGCCTTCAAATAAGACTTGACAAGCTCTTCGATAATCTCATCGCGCTGATGCTTCCGAATTAAGTTCCGAGCATCTTTCAAGCGCGGGATATACGCCGGATCACCGGATAGTAAGTAACCTACGATTTGGTTAATCGGGTTATAGCCCTTTTCTTGTAACGCCTCATAAACCGTCGTTAACGTGTCATGGACATCTTTAACGCTGTCATTATCGAAGTCAAAGTACATTGTTTTGTCTAATGAACTCATATCAAGCACCTCCCGCTAGTTTCCGCTTCTAATCTATTTTACTAAATGCCCATATGAAGTACAATCAATCCACTTTGATGTAACACATTCGTAATAATAACTGGGGTTAAGTCGGGAATTTTCTGCAAAGTGGCATTGATTTACATTAATTTTTCATCAACTCATTTTGCCACGGGTAGTGCGCACTCATGTCCTCGTCAGTCATAACTAAATAATAACTCGCAAGATGACACGACTCCTCCAAAGTTGGCCGCAATCGCCAAAATTCACGTCAAATTAATTGAATAAGTAAAAAAGCAGTGCCATTAGAACTATTCGTCCTAACAGCACTGATTTATTTGGCTTGCTACTTGGTCTCACTTGATCCACACAAAGCTATTAGCATTTGTATGACCGTTCAATTGATTCCTATTGTTCAGCTAACCATTCATGAGCAGCCTTCAAAGCAGCCGGTAATCCAGCTGGCTTCTTGCCACCGGCTTGTGCTAGCGTTGGTCGGCCACCACCGCCGCCGCCAACTTGTGGGGCAATGGCTTTAATTAAGTCGCCAGCTTTAATCCCAGCCTTGACCTTATCATCACTAACAGCCACCAATAAATTGACTTTTTCGCCAATGACCGTCCCGAGTACCAGGACATTCGAATATTGTTTCGTCTTCCAAGTATCAGCGAGCTGACGAAGCTGATCCATCCCTGAAACTTCAACTTGTTGTGCAATCAAGGTCGTGCCATTAACATCATCGACCTGATCAAAAACTGCCCCAGCTTGTTGTTTAGCTAACCGACTTTCAAGGCTAGCCCGTTGCTGTTGTTCTGCCTTCAAATCAGCTTGCAATTGACTGACCTTCGTTGGCGTATCAGCCAACTTTGGTGCTTTGACTTGAGCGGCAATTTGCTTCAAGGTCTGTTCCTCACCGGCAAGCAGTTCAAAGGCCTCCTTCGAAGTAACGGCCTCAATCCGACGTGTACCAGCACCAATCCCAGTTTCAGAAACAATCTTAAATAGTCCTAATTCACTACTGTTCTTAACGTGGGTCCCACCATCAAATTCAATCGAGTAGTCGCCAATTGAAACGACCCGAACAATTTTGCCATACTTTTCCGTAAAGACGGCAATCGCACCCATCTTATGACCAGTTTCCTGATCAGTTTGAATCGCACTAACTGGTAGTGCTGCCCAAATCTTATCATTGACGATCTGTTCAACTTTCGCTAATTCTTCGTCAGTCACTTGACCAAAGTGGGTGAAGTCAAACCGTAAATAGTCAGGTTCAACTAATGAGCCAGCTTGTTTCGTATGTTCACCTAAGACGTCACGTAAAGCTTGATCTAATAAGTGGGTTGCCGTATGGTTCTTTTCAACCTTATTATGGAAAGCTAAATCGACGTTCAACGTGTAAGTTGCATCTTTGTGCATTGGCTTCAACACTTCGACCGTGTGCAAGTGTTGCTTATTAGGCGCATTTTGGACATCCGTCACTTTGGCAACCACTTGTCCGGCATCATCCAAGATCACGCCACGATCAGCAACTTGGCCTCCCATTTCAGCGTAAAATGGGGTCTTGCTGAAAATCATTTCAGCCTGGCCGTTGTCAATGTGATCCACTAAGGTTTCATCCACAATAATATCATTCAAAGTGCCTTGAACATTAGTCAACTCATCATAACCGACATATTCACTCGGCGTCTTGATGTCAATCAACAAACTCCGTTGCACACCCATTGACTTCGCACCGCTACGGGCATTCCGCGCACGATCGCGTTGAGCTTTCATTTCAACTTCAAAACCAGCTTCATCAACATCCAAGTTTTCATCGCCAGCGTATTCCTTAGTCAATTCAAATGGGAATCCATAAGTGTCGTATAACTTAAACGCATCTTTGCCGGCCAAAGTCTTTTGACCAGCTTGCTTAGTTTCTGCAATCAAGTTGTTTAATAAGTTCAGACCGTCATTTAACGTTTCATTAAAACGACTTTCTTCAGATGCCACGATTTTTTCGATATACGTGCTATTCTTAAGAACATCTGGATAGTGTGAGGCCATGATTTTGCCTACGATTGGCACTAATTGGTCCAAGAAAGCCTCTTTTAGGCCCAGCTTTTGGCCATGCAAGATGGCCCGGCGAATCAACCGGCGAATAACATAACCCCGCCCCTCATTGGAAGGTAGCGCACCATCGCTAATGGCAAACGTAATTGCCCGGGCGTGATCAGCAATCACCTTAAAGGACACGTCGTCCTGCGCATTATCACCATAATGCTTACCATCACTTAATTCTTCCGTTTTATGAATAATCGGTAAGAACAAGTCAGTTTCAAAATTCGTTTTGGCATTCTGAAAGACTGAAACGACCCGTTCCAGCCCCATCCCCGTATCAATGTTTTTACGAGGAAGTGGTTCATAAGTGTCTTCTGGCGTGTGATTAAATTGTGAGAAGACAATGTTCCAAACTTCCAAGTAGCGTTCATTTTCACCACCAGGATAATTTTCTGGATCATCGTCAGCTAAATTATTAAAGGCTTCACCACGGTCATAGAAAATCTCTGAATCAGGACCGGATGGGCCTTGGCCAATATCCCAGAAATTATCTTCAACTTTAATGATATGGTCAGGTTTAACACCCGTTGCTTCCCAGAACTTAGCAGCATCCGTATCTTTGGGATAGACCGTCATGTATAACTTATCCGGATCCCAACCAAACCACTTCGGTGAGGTTAAGAGTTCCCACGCCCAACTGATAGCTTCTTTTTTAAAATAGTCACCAACCGAAAAGTTACCCAGCATTTCAAATAACGTGTGATGGCGTGCTGTCCGGCCAACATTTTCAATATCATTAGTCCGGATACTCTTTTGTGAGCTAGTCATCCGGGGATTATCAGGTACAACGGAACCATCAAAATATTTCTTCATTGTGGCAACGCCGGAGTTGATCCACAATAACGTTGGGTCATCTACGGGAACAAGTGACGCACTTGGGACAATCGTATGGCCCTTTTCATGGAAAAAGTCCAAGTACATTTGCCGAATTTCACTACTACTTAATTTTTTCATTTAATTCTGGCATCCTCTCTATCATTCTTAATTTAAGGCAAAAAAACACCGTTGCTAGCAAAGACGCTGTTAACGCGGTACCACTCTGCTTGCAACGATGTGTTCGTTTACCTCTTAAGCTCATTAACGCTGAGACACGGACTAGTTTGCTAGTCATACTTTTAGGTAGCATCTAAACCACACCGCACTTTTCCCAGCAACCAAAGTGTCTCTTGACCGACATGTGATTTAAATATGTCCTTACTTTGCAAAGTATAGAAAACTTACTGCTGATTGTCAATACACCGTCCGGTAGTTTTTGACCAATCCGCGTCAATTATTACACCTTAAGACTTACGATCCTTGCGGGCATTCCGTGCAGCGGCGCGTTGTTCAATGCGCCGATCCATCCGCGCCTTATCACTGATCTTTTTACGAATACGGCGTTTATACCCCGGCTTGATCTTCTTCTTAGATTTCTTGACATAACCAATCAGGGTTGGATCGAGCTTCTCTTGCTTAGGGCCCCGTTTAGCACGACGATTACGGTCATATGAGTCCACAATTTCGCCATCCTGAATGGCCTTAGGCTTAAACTTAATGCCCATCGCTTCGACCGCACTGACCTTAGCTTCTTCGCCCGGACTATATAATGTAATGGCCGTACCAGCCATTCCATTACGACCTGTCCGGCCAACCCGATGAATAAAGAATTCCAAGTCATTTGGAATATCATCGTTGATAACGTGTGAGACGCCTTCAATATCAATGCCTCGTGCGGCTAGATCCGTTGCAACGACGAACTGATACTTCAACTGTTGTACATCACGCATCACCCGTTTTCGTTCACGTGGTTGGATATCACCATGAATCATAGCAACGGTTAGACCCTGTTGCCGCAAATAATGCGTTAATTCTTGAACGCGCTCCTTGGTGTTGGCAAAGATTAACACCAAGTAGGGCTCCCCAATCGTCAACAACCGATAAATGATACTATTCTTGTCATGACTTTTGGTTGAAATCAACCAATTGTCAATAGTGGGACTAATCACCGATGCGACCGGAATTTCTTCCATAACTGGATTATTCATATACTTACGTAAGAAAGGCGTTAATTTTTGTGGCATCGTTGCTGAGAACACCAACATCTGCAAATCAGCTGGCATCCGCCCAGCAATCTGATCAACCACATTCAAGAAGCCTAAGTCGAGCGTCATATCAGCTTCATCAACTACTAGTTGGGTCGCCCGATGAACATCGAGTGCTTGTGAACGCATTAAATCAAGAATACGGCCAGGCGTCCCAATAATTAGTTGTGGCTGGTGACGATTAAGCTTTTCAATTTGTTCCTGCTTATCAGTACCACCAACGTATAACCCAATATGAATCGCTTTCGGGCTATGTTGAATTAATTGTTTAGCCGCCGTCTGAATCTGATAGGCTAATTCACGGCTCGGCGTTGTAATAACCGCTTGCACATAGCGCTCATCGGCATTCAGTTGATTGATCATGGGCAATAAGAAGGTATGCGTCTTCCCACTCCCCGTCGCCGACTGACCAATCACACTCCGGCCAGCAGCAATTACCGGAATCAATTTTTCCTGCACTGCAGTCGGTTTGCGGAAATTAATGTCAGTTAGCGCCTGCATCAAAAACGGCTGCAATTTAAAATCTTCAAAACTTGCGGTCATAGTTAAACCTCTTTCTCATAATGGCTAGCGACTTGGTCGAGTTCTCGCACCACCGTTTCAATTTCTTGTTGGTCCTTCGCTTTGGCACCACTTGCTAAAGCGTGACCACCCCCGTCATGGTGCTTGGCCACGCCATTGATCGATGGCCCTTTCGAACGTAGCCGAATTCGAAAATCACCTTCCTTTTGTTGGACAAAAATCGCCCAACACTTGACGGTATCGATTCTTCCCGGTAGCGGCACAACGCCAGCAGTACTAGCATCGCCAATTGCAAATGAATCCATGATGTCATTCGTCAGAATAACATAGGCGGCACCAGAATCAAGTTGGGTCAAATGTTCATAAACATAGGCCGAGAGTCGGGCAACTGGTAACGTGATCGTGTCTTCAATCCGGTTAACGGCTTCGGCATTGGCGCCAGCTTCCATTAGCGCGGCTGCGGCCCGCATGGTACTTGGCTTGGTAGCGGAATATAAGAAACGGCCCGTGTCACCAACAATTCCTGCGTACAATAGGCGGGCAGCGTCAGCCGTCAGTGTCAATTCTGATTCAAATGGCGCGAACCAGTTATAAATCATTTCACTCGTACTGGAGGCATCAACATCCACCCATTGTGGTTCCCCAAAAGCATCATCATTCGGATGATGATCGATCTTAACAATCGTCTTACCTTGTTGCCAAAACTCCCCATCAATTCTTGGCTGGTTAGCGGTATCGAGAATTAGTACTAAAGCATCTTGATAGTCTGCTTCTGTAACTTCATCCATTTGCCCTAACCAATCAAAACCATGGTACTGTTTACCGGGCGTCAATACTCGTTTGTCCGGAAAACTAGCTTTGATGATAGCTGCTAATCCTAACTGACTGCCAATGGCATCCGGATCAGGCCGTTGATGACGATGAATAATAATTGTTTTTGCTTGTTTGATTAAGTCAAAAATTGCTGTTTGGACGGTCATAAATGAACCTTCTTACTCTCATAATTTACTGGTGGCGATTAAACTGTCACAGTACTCCAGTATACCGAAGAATCCCCGCCGCGCCAAATAAATTAATTGTCATTCGGATAAAGTGGTAGCGTTAAGTTCTCAAAAGCTAGTGGTGCCAGGCCTGTCAACGTAATGCCAAGCAGCCGGATTCCAGTATCAAAGTGAGTATCAACGACCTCGTCAAAAATTTCTTCAGCATATTGATCAAACAAAGTCGCGTCATTCGGAATAAACTCACTAAAGGTTCTGCGCTTAGTAATCGTTACAAAATCACCATAACGTAACTTTAAGACTAGCGTTTTTCCATGACGTTGGTGCGCCTGCATACTAGTGGCGACTAACTTAGCAATGGCCTTCAGATGCGTGTTCACTTCCGCTGTCGATTGTAAAAACGGCCCGAATGTCCGCTCCTTACCAATTGATTTTCGTTCTCGTAAATATTCCACTGGCCGATCGTCGCTCCCCCGAACCCGCCGGTACAAAATGTAACCAAGCTTGCCAAATTGCTTGATTAAGTCTAATTCGGACTGTGCGTATAAGTCTTGACCGGTCATGATGCCTAAATCGTGCATCTTTGGAACCGTCTTTTTACCGACGCCACGAAACTTTTCAATTGGTTCACGTAACAGAAATGATTCCGCATCCTGTGGTAGGACAATGGTCACGCCAGCTGGCTTCCGATAATCAGACGCCAACTTGGCAATAAATTTGTTATAAGAAATTCCAGTTGAACAAGTCAAATGCGTCTGATGCCATATCTCTTGTTGTAATTTATGGGCCAATTCAACGGCACTGTGAATATGCTTTTTATTAGCAGTCACATCTAAATAAGCCTCATCAAAAGCAATCGGTTCAATCATATCCGTATATTCATGAAAAATACGATGAATCTGATCAGATATCTCACGATACAACGGAAAGTTAGGTGTCTTGAATACTGCCTTGGGACACAGCTCTAAGGCTTTAGCAGCCGGCATCGCTGAATGGACGCCAAATTGTCGTGCGACATAGTTGGCCGTCGTAACTACCCCACGGCCACCGGTCTGTCGCGGATCATGAGCAATCACCAATGGCTGGGTCTTATACGCTGGATGTTCTCGTTCTTCGATCGACGCATAGAAGGCGTCCATATCCACGTGAATGATTTTACGCTTTGTATTCACCCGAATGGGCGCTTCAATAATTGACTGAGCCATTAGCTATCCCTCCTATTCTTAGTAGGTTCATTATACACGAACGTACGTTCAAAAGCGCGTGTTTGGTCCAAAAAAATCCTAAAAAAAATAAGCGATGACCAGCACTGATCAATCGCTTATCTTTAATTATTATTTAGCTTCAGAATCAGACTCATTGTCTGCTGCTGAACTTGCTGATTCAACTTCAGACGTTGCTGCTGATTCAGCCGCCGCACCTGATTCTGGTGCAACCGTCTTAGCTGCTGTATCTTCGGCTGGTGAAATCTTTGCCACTGCGTTTAAATCGAAAACTAAGAAAATACCGTCACAATCTAAGGTAACCGTCTTTTCAGTTTCATTAACTTCATCGACAACGCCGTGTAGCCGACCAATCGTTGTGACCTTGTCACCGCGTTTGATTTTGCTTAACATTTGTTGATGCTGTTGTTGTTGTTTCCGTTGTGGACGGATCATGAAGAAGTATAAGAAAGCAAACATGACCACGATGAACAGAATTGATGCCATTTGACCCATTTAATATCGCTCCTAATCTTAAGTAAAAGTTTGACTATCTTTAACTTTAACAAATTACAGTCTGAAATACCAGTATCACTAAAAGTTTTTCGGGTTTTTCTCGTTAAAACCGTACATTTCAAAGAAATTCTGCCGGAATTCCAGTAAATTGTCATCCATAATTGCCTGCCGTACTTGTTTCATCAAGTGTAATAAGAAATACAAGTTATGATAACTCGTTAATCGCAACCCAAACGTTTCATCCGCCTTAATTAAATGACGAATATAGGCGCGTGTAAAGTTACGACAAGTATAACAATCGCAATTATCATCTAGGGGTGTGAAGTCATGTGCATAGGCCGCATTCTTGACCACCAGTCGGCCGTGCGAGGTCATACAAGTCCCATTACGGGCAATTCGCGTGGGTAAAACACAGTCAAACATATCAACACCGCGAATCGCACCATCGATCAACGCATCCGCTGAACCAACCCCCATCAGATAGCGGGGCTTATTCTCTGGTAATAACGGCGTTGTAAAGTCCAAGACATGATTCATTTCAGCCTTAGATTCTCCAACTGACAAACCACCAATCGAGTAACCAGGAAAGTCCAAGCTAACTAAATCTTTTGCACTTTGTTCACGCAAATCTTTAAAACCAGCCCCCTGAACGATACCAAACAAGCCTTGGTAATCAGGATGTTGGTGAACTTTTAAGCCCCGTTCAGCCCAACGACTCGTTCTGGCAACCGACTTACTAACATAGTCGTAACTTTCAAAGAACGGTGGACATTCGTCTAAGCTCATCATAATATCCGGGCCAAGATCATTTTCGATTTGAATGGCCTTTTCGGGTGACAAAAACATCTTTGAACCGTTCAGATGGTTCTTAAAATGAACCCCTTCTTCGGTAATATCGCGGTTTTTAGCTAATGAGAAAACTTGAAAACCGCCTGAATCTGTCAAGATACCCTTTTTCCAATTCATAAACTGGTGTAAGCCACCAGCTTCCTTAACAATCTGTTCGCCGGGCCGTAACCAAAGATGGTACGTATTTGATAAGATAACACCCGCACCCATCGCATCCAATTCTTCAGGGGCCAGTGACTTAACACTGGCCTGTGTTCCTACGGGCATAAACATAGGTGTTGGGAAAGTCCCGTGTGGCGTAATTAGTTCGCCAAGTCGAGCCCCAGTATGCTTTTCTTTCTTAATTAATCGGTATTTAATTGCCGGTTCCATATCCGTTCCTCCGTATCAAAATGTTGCTAAACACAAATAATGATAGCACGAAATCCAGTCGTGAACCAGTCACAATGCCACGAGTAACTTGTAAGGTGTTGCCAAATATCGCAAAATAGCCCTGACATCAAATAGTCGCCTCAAGAATCCATTAGACTTTCTTGAAGCGACTATTAATCGATATTAAAAATGCTAAAATGGGGCTCAAAATCAGCTATTAATCATTGACCTGCAAGCAACCATTACTTTTTAGATCAATCTAACCACTGATTTTCGATTAGCCCCAACAAGTTCCTATTTCAAGTTCAGCCTAATTAATGAATAAACATAGCATCCCCAAAACTGAAAAAGCGGTATTTTTCATCAATGGCGTGCTGGTAAGCCTTCAAAATCAAGTCCCGCCCCGTAAAGGCTGCAACTAACATGACTAAGGTCGACTTTGGTAAGTGGAAGTTCGTAATGAATGCATCCACAACTTTCCATTGATAACCAGGTTTGATAAAGATATCCGTCCAACCAGAATCAGGTTTGATTTCACCATCAAATTTACTACCAATCGTTTCCAGCGTCCGAATTGACGTCGTTCCAGTCGCAATGATGCGCCCACCACTTTGCCGGACTTCATTTAACGTCTTGGCAGCCTCTTCATCTAGCCGGTAAAACTCACTGTGCATCTTATGATCTTCAATATTATCTTCTTCAACTGGTCGGAAAGTCCCTAATCCGACATGTAGGGTTAAGTAAACTAACTTAATACCCTTGTCTTGAACCTTTTGTAAAAGTTCCTTTGTCCAATGAAGACCCGCCGTTGGTGCAGCGGCTGAGCCATTTTCTTTGGCATAGACCGTCTGATAACGATCAGGATCATCGAGCTTTTCCTTGATATAGGGTGGCAATGGTGTTTCACCGAGACGCTCCAAGATCTCCATAAAGATGCCATCATAGTGGAACTCGATCATTCGAATCCCGTCTTCTTTTTCAGCGGTCACAGTCGCTGTCAACTGACCATCACCAAACGAGATCACCGTACCGACCTTGGCACGCTTAGCCGGCTTCATTAACGTCTCCCACTCGTCACCTTCTGTGTTATGAAGTAATAAAACTTCCGCATGGCCACCAGTTTCAGGCTTAACACCATACAAGCGGGCTGGCATCACGCGTGAATTATTCATCACGACCGCGTCGCCTGGATTAAGTTGATCAATAATATCGTAAAAATGTTTGTCTTGCATTTCACCCGTTTGGCGATCTAATTCCAATAACCGTGAACTGTCCCGCTCTTTAATCGGTGTTTGAGCAATCAATTCGTGTGGTAAATCATAATCAAAATCTTCAAGTGTTAAACTCATATTGTGACCTCTTATCTTTATTTATTTTGGGGGTATGGAACCCCTAAATGTTGATAACCTTTAATTGTAACGACCCGACCACGTTGCGTCCGCTTTAAGAATCCGATTTGAAGTAAGTACGGTTCAACGACTTCCGCAATTGTATCCGTCTCTTCACCAATATTAGCCGCAATGGTTGCTAGCCCAACCGGACCACCATCGTAATATTCCAACATCGTCCGCAAAAGCTTATTGTCAGTCTCGTCTAGGCCCGCATCATCAACACGTAAATAGGTCAACGAGCGTGCCACGATTGCCTCGTCGATGGCGTCCTGGTCGGCGACTTCCGCAAAATCACGAATCCGCTTGAATAATCGGTTCGCAATTCGTGGCGTGCCACGTGAGCGCCGCGCAATTTCGTGGGCCCCCGACGGTTTGATGCTTGTTTGAAAAATATCTGCAGTCCGCTTAACGATATCTTCTAAATCCGCAACTTCATAATACGCCATGTGTTCGACAATCCCAAACCGATCACGCAATGGCGCCGATAACATCCCAGCCCGTGTCGTTGCTCCGATTAAGGTAAACGGCGGCAATGGGAAATGCACGGGATGAGCTGTCGGCCCTTGTCCAACCACAATATCAACAAAAAAGTCTTCCATGGCTGAATATAGCATTTCTTCAACGATTTTTGGCAACCGGTGAATCTCATCAATAAATAAGATATCACCTGGTTCCAGTTCATTCAAGAGCGCCACTAAATCACCAGGCTTTTCAATTGCTGGACCGCTAGTCGTCCGGATATTGACCTGCATCTCGTTCGCAATCACCATCGCTAACGTTGTCTTTCCTAATCCCGGCGGACCATACAGCAACACATGATCTAAAGATTCTTCACGCTTGCGGGCCGCTTCAATATACACGCCTAATTCATGCTTGACCCGTGCTTGGCCAATGTATTGGGCTAACGTTTGCGGACGTAGCGATTTTTCTAATGAAGCTTCTTCGTCATCAGCTTTATCCCCAGATAATAACTTGTCATCATCCATTCGCTACTCCTCCCATCTACTTCTTCATCAATAATCGTAAGCCTTCGCTTAATAGCGTATTAGTATCAGCAGCTTGCACTTGACTAAACGTTTCCAGCTTCTTGGTCACTTTCTTCACATCAGCCTTCGAATACCCAAGGGCCTCTAAAGCGGCCAATGCATCCGCTAACGCTCCGTCAACAGCTGGAGCATTCACATCCAACGCCGTTTGACCCGTAACATCAACGTTCAGATCATTTAATTTACCTTTCAAATCTAAAACAATTTGTTGGGCCGTCTTCTTGCCTACCCCTGGAAAACTCGTCAGGTAAGTGGCATTTTCTTGATTAATGGCTTGAATCAAGCCAGCATGGTCGTTGTTCGCCAAAATTGCCAGTGCCGATTTCGGACCAATCCCCGAAACACCGAGCAGCTTTTCAAACAATGCCTTCTCGTCAGCATCAAAAAAGCCAAATAGGCTCATACCATTGTCACTAACGGCTTGGTGGATATACATCTTAACTGCAGTTTGTCCCACCTGATAGCGGTACGGATTAGCCGTTAGCACTTTGTAGCCAATGCCATTGACCTCAATCACCACAAAACCGGGGGTTACATCGGTCACTTGACCGAGAAAATATTCGTACACCGGAAAAACTCCTTTAAATAAAACGTATGTTTGCTTGCTAAATTGTACCACATTTTTATAGCGGCTTAACACTGGTGCATCGATAAAAACCAAATTTTAATATTGGCCTAGTCCCCCTCAGTTGATTTGATAGCACTAATGACAATAAATGCTTGCTGAGGCGTAAATGACGTGCTATGCTCAAAGTCTTAGGAGGGTCGCGCTATGCAACTTAAACCGTTTAAAGCGGTGTTACCAACCGCAACTGGTCAAACTAAAATTCAAACTGCTACTACTACTGATTGGGACCACCACGACACAATCATCCAGCCTGATTCCAGTTATTACTGGTACGAACTAACGCTCAACGGCGTTCACCAGTGGCGTTTAATTGCCAGCTGGTCAATTGATCAAACCGTGACAACCATGGTTCCTGGTGCCATCAATACGGTGCTTTATCCGCAACAACCCGTTATTGAGATGCTAATTGACGACTGGGTGGGGCATTTTGCACCGATAGTTGAAGTGACGGACACCGCTCACGTGACGCATCGTCTCTGGCAGATTACCGAACCTGAAGTCAACACCGACATCACCGCTGCCATGGCACCAGTCACACCGCAAAAAACGTGGTTGACGACGATTAGTACGCCACTAGTAATGCTAGTGTCAACAACTGAATGGCAAAAATTCGCAACCGCGCCAGCTATTCCTGATCAGTTGATTGCCACGGCAACGCCTCATAATTAAAGGTGCGCTAATTATAAAATCAACCGGTTTCGACACGCTTCTTTACGTTATTGCCGATAAATTAAAATGGACTTCTCAAGAATCACATTCGATTCTTGAGAAGTCCATTTTAAGACAACAATCTTGCACATTGCGCTAATTATTCTTTAGCACGAATCATGACCCAGATTAACGACGTACAACATCCTTAATCAAGTTTACCGCCTACGATGGCGTAACCACCACCAACATGCAACCACCAAACTAATACCAGCACTAATTACACTCAGCCACAAACCAATTTTTAATCCAGGCGTCCGATAAGTGAGTCGGATTCGGTGCCGACCAGCTGTCAACTTAGCTCCCACAAAGCCCTTGTTGACCACTTGCGTCTTGACGGTATGACCATCGACTTGCAGTTGCCAGCCGGACGAGTATGGAATTGACGTCGTCAGCACAGTTGCCGTCTTAGTCATCGTGGTTCCCGTAATCTGATTATTAGTCACCCGCTGCTGTTTCAGCCCGCTCTTCTGTAGTTGACGCGTCCGTTGGCGATAAGTCTTTCCTAACGGTACAGCAATCAATTTAGCGGACTTGAAATGTAAACTACGAATACTCGTGAAGTTCAGTGTGATCAACTTGCGTGCGTGCTTACTATATCCTAAGTTGATTACTGCCGATGTGCGTGGCTCATAATCCGACATATTTGTTGTGCCCAGTTGACTAAAACTCGTCAAATTATCCATGGTTTGAGCAGTTAAGGAATAGCCACTGGCACTTAGATTACCCTTCAAACCATCCCGAACATCATCTAGATAATCGACTTTGGTATATGGACGCGCCGTAAACACATTTGTATTTTGACTCGTCGTCAAAGCATGTTTGATTGAAGAACGTCGATAACTGATGCCATCTAGCACGAGATAGAGTTCCGTGTTTCGATACCGTTTGGGATGTTTGATGGTCAATTGGTATGGCATCTGATGGCCCTGGACATCACTGATCATGCTCGTTAACCCGTTCGCGTTTTTTTCCTGATTTTTTTTGACTAATTTTTGGTTAGCTGCAATCAAGTCAAGCACGCGATTAGACGGTTTGGTGAGACCAGTGGTGGGCGTTAAACTTTCCCGTTGTTCCGGTGTTAATGTGATCGTATCTGCCGGTAATTTAGTCAATGCGTTGTTTGACGTGCCGGTCGCGTGTTGATTACGATAAATGATCACCTTGTCCAAGGTATCCAAAACGTTCGTCGTGTCCGCTTGGACTGAGTAGTCGACAGTTTGGCCGGTGACCGCTGGCTTAACGGACTTAACCCCGCTAACGGGCTGCGTGGTGACGACACCTTGTAACAAAGCCTGTTCACGATCAACGGCATTCAAACGCGCAAATTGGCGTTGACTGATCTGCTGCCGTTGTGTATAGACTAACGGCAACGCATGCTTGGATTTCAATAAAATTGTTCCAGTATGATTGCTCATGCCATAAATAAACTTATCCGCAAAAATCTTTGGTTCGCCAGTTTTCATCTTAACAACCTTATATCCGGCTGGTAAGGCTTGCTTCTTCAACTGATCTTCACGTGCAAACAAATATTTAACGCCTAATAAGTTATACATCGTCGTGCGACCATCCAGTGACCCTAGTGGCGAGTTCATCGCGTACTCGGAATTTCCCAAAGCTTGACTAAAAGCCCCCACATAGCCATTTTGAACCGAAAAGTATGACCCGACGGTACGAGTTCCCAACACCATCGGTACATCACTTTCAGCCGAACGCATCGTATAATAGTTGGGAGCCAACGCTGTCCGATAAAATTGCCCCGTTGCTGATAAACTTTTCTGGGCACCATCAAAATAATTTTTGACCCACTTCATCGCTGCACCCTGACGCAACTGTTCAGTACTATTAGAATTCGTATTGACACTCAACCAACCGAGCCCGTTGTTTGCTAGATTCAGTGTGACAACCCCTAGTAATAACACGTAAAACTGACAATTGGTCAATTTTAATGACCGCTGGGCCATGAGCACCCCAATTAGAGCGAGTAGAATCAAGTAAGTCGCAATATCGTGTTTACGAATATTAAGATAAAAACCGTTAATCAACCAAATAACAATAAGTAGGCTTCCACTAATCCCTGCTAACCACTTGAGATCGGTCGCAGTCAAAGCAGTCACTTGGTCCATAAAGGCCATTGTGGCATAGGCAAAAACTAACGTGGCCATTAACAGCCACCGGTTGGATGGCGTTGAAAAGACGTTAAACACGGCCGCAAATTGGGGTAATAAAATACCCAGCATCATCGCTAGAAGGACCCAATTGAGCACCCAATAGCGTTTAAAATGACGCAACGTGTAAATAACTGCTATAAAGCTAATGCTGCTTAACCCCAAGGTGACCCAGTATTGAACACTGCCACCATTCGTTAACAGGCGATTGGGTAAATTGACGTAATAATTAATTGGATAACTCGTCAGACCATTCGCAAAGTTAAAGCTTGCGCGCGTTGCCGTTAACATTGCTAATAACGTGGGTACTAACAATATACCAGCCATCGCGACCCCTAGCCCGACAGCCACTAATAGTCGCCAGAAGAGTTGGCCAAACGACCGCATCACTAACTGCTCACGGTGCCGCGACCAAAAACGAACTAAGGCGTAGATCAACCCACCTAACGCCAGCAAGTAAGCAAAATAAAAATTACTCAAAATAACGATGGCAGTAATTAAACTGAGCGGCAACCAATGCCGCCCCCGTAAGACCCGTTCAATCGCCCAACAAAGTAGCGGGAACCAAATCATTGGTAATAAAAAGAACGGATGGTGCATCCCCACGTAAAACGTATAAGCCGTAAACGTGTACGTTAAAGTACCAATCAAGCGACTCATACGTTTAAACTTGAACTGATGACTAAAGCCCAAAAAAGCCAGTCCGACAAAGTATAATCGTAATAAAATCAGCGCTTGGTAAGCCCATTCTAAGTGGTCCTGGGAAACAAACGCTACTAAGTAATTAAACGGGTCACCGACAACATAGTAAGAAAAAGTTGTCAGTTGGTCGGCCCCCAAACCGAGATTCCATGACCAACTGAATAATTGCTGCGGATGTTGCTGTAAGATCCGTTGAAACTCCAATAAAATCGGGAAGTGTTGTGCAATGCCATCCACTTCCCAAATTAATGTTCGACCGGCCAAGAAAAGCCCGCTATAAGTAATCGTCGCGATAACCACAAACATCCCCGTGTACCAGACGACTAGTGGTATCTTCCGTACTGTCTTCAAAATCAGGTGCCCCTATCTTGTAATTACGCTGACCACGTAATCCCCATATTTTGCTATATAAAACAATGGTCTTATTTTACCATGAACATTTCAACCTCGTGTCGCTCAACACTAATCTTAATAAATTCGTGAGCCTCATTGAATACCATCCCAGCAAACTTAATCCCCATTAACGTCAACTATCAAAAACCGCTCCTTGTTTTTCATTAATCATGCGTCAAAAAATTAACGCCAATCCCAATTATCCAAAGTTTCGATGGTCGTGGTTGCTGGGTAACTCCCAAACAATCTCACTAATAGTTGTAACCCATTCATCGCATTATCGCGTTGCAAGTTGATCGTTGCAATTTCCGCTTGATCATGACAGTCCGGTTGCATTTCAAAAGCATTGACCTGTTCATACAAATTTAACGTTATCATTTTGGCGCCTTTAGCACTCGGACGCGCATTCAATTGCCACAATGTTTTGCGGCCAGCTATAAATGTTGGCGTGGCCTCTGGTAAATCCGCTAAAAAACAATAAGCTGAGTAGACTTGCCGATAATAAAGTTTGGTCATATCCACACTGATCACTCCAATCGTGTTGCGTGGCACTGATAATCTGTATACACCTAGCCACCCATTGCAGTTAATCATAGCTAACTCTGCTAGTCAATTCAATCTGAACTACACAAGTTAAAACTAAACCGGTCATTATTTTTGATTTCAACTTAAGCCTATTAATGCCACCAGCCGCAAAAAAAGCCCCCACGCTATTAGAGCTGTGGGGGAAACTTAGTTATTAGTTTTCATTTTTGAGAACCATCTTGTTAATCGCGAGCTTCGTGACTATCCTGAATTCGTTTGAACATCCGCTCCATGTCTGAATTCGTAAAATGAACCGTCACGGGTCGTCCATGGGGACAATTGAACGGATTCTCACAAGTGGGCAACTTGGCTAACAATGCACGGGCCTGCTGATCATCCAAATGATGGTTCGCCTTGATCGCTCGTTTACAAGACATCATAATGGCCGACTTCTCTCGGAACTGAGCAACCGTCAACTTATCATCCTGTAAGAGCCAATCAACCATCTCACGAATCGTATCCTCTTCTTGCCCAGCCTTAAACCAAGTCGGGTGAGCATGCACAATAAAACTATTACCACCGAACGACTCTAAATGAATCCCAAGCGCCGCTAACAACGGTAACTTTTCCTTTATCTTTAAAACATCACTCGTCGGATAATCCAAAATAATTGGTACTAACAAGTTCTGCTGATCCGCACTAACCTCACCAATTGCTTGCCGGTAATACTCGTAATTGATTCGTTCTTGGGCCGCATGCTGATCTAAAATATACATGCCATCATCCGCCTCGGCCAATAAATAAGTCCCGTGCATTTGACCTAAGTAACGTAATTGGGGAAACCGTTCCGCATCAGTTGCTTCGCTAGTTGGGACTGCCGCTGAGTTACTAGTCACTACCGATTCAGCTTCCTTACCAAACGGTAACGCTGCCGCTTCAGACTGGTAACGCTGATCAAAGGTTTTAACTGGCGCCGCCCCCAGTTCGTCACGATGCCTAATCATAATTGGTGCCGTGGTACTACTGGCTATCGATTCAGGTACAACCGTTTCGCTAGTCACTTCGGTATTCGGGGTTGCCGAAGTGGCGCTCACCATTGTTGTGGCAGCTGCTGAATGAAGGGTTGCTGCGGCCAGCGACGCTGCAAATTGCTCAGTCGACGCCGGAGTAGTCTTATCCGCCACCTGATACTGTGACGAAACGGCGTTCAAATCCATCGCTAATTGATCCGTATTTAAATGCTCGCGCCGGTGACTACCAAGATTGGTCAATGCCGATGGAATCAAGTTCACATCCACTAACCGGTCCGTAATCGTGGTACTGATCAGCTTAGATAATTCTGATTCCTTACTCAGTCGTACTTCTTGTTTCGTGGGATGAACATTCACATCCACTAGTAGCGGATCCATCGTTAAGGCAATCACTGCAATCGGATACCGACCAACCATTAATTTGGACCCATAGCCCTTGATGACGGCTTTTGTCAACTGCTGATTCTTGATGGCACGACCATTAATCAAGACGGAGATATACTGACGACTTGCCCGTGTCAATTCCGGTAAGGCCACAAATCCAGTCAGCTTAAAATCAGTAGTTGCCCCCTGAATGGCAACCATTTTACGGGCATTTTGCACGCCGTAAATACCGGCAATTACTTGTTGTAAATCACCGCGACCAGCCGTCTTTAGCAGTTCTTTCGCATTATGAACCAGCCGAAATGCGACTGCTGGATAGCTCAGTGCAATGCGATTGACCACATCCAAAATATTAGCCAATTCGGTTTGTGGTGATTTTAAATACTTAAGCCGTGCGGGTGTATTAAAGAATAAATCGGTAACTGTAATGTCAGTTCCTTGTCGCAAGGGTGCTGGTGATTGTTGCAACAGCTTACCACCCCGATAATGAATACTTGTTCCAGTAGTACCAGTACTCGTATTCATCACCACATCCGCCACTGAAGCAATACTAGGTAGCGCCTCACCTCGAAAGCCTAAGGAGTGGACGCGAAATAAGTCTTCACGCGACGTGATTTTACTCGTAGCATGCCGCTTAAAAGCGGTTAAAACATCAGCATCATCAATGCCATCACCATCATCGATAACCCGAATTGACTGAACACCAGACTCTTGAACTAAAATATCGACCTGCGTCGCATGCGCATCAACGGCATTCTCAACGAGCTCCTTAACGACCGAGGCGGGCCGCTCCACAACTTCACCCGCAGCGATCTGATCCGCCAACACGGAAGCTAATTCATGAATTTTCCCCATTACCATCGGTCCCTTCGTCTAAAATTATTAAGATACCCTTTTTCTAACTCGCAATTCATACGAAGCACAGTCAGTTTAAACTGACTATTTTCAACTTAAATACTTGTCACATTTCAACAATAATCCATGACAAACATGCCCTTAAAATCGTTATTGCTTTGCAAGTACCGCGCTACTTATCTAATTTCTGCTGCCATTTATATAACTGATTCATCACATCCATCGGCGTCATCGCCATCAGGTTCAACGTCTTCAATTGTTGTAAGACCTTTTCACCTTTAGCATCAGTCATCGCTGGCTCAGCAAATAACGAGAGCTGTTCATCACCGGCTGCAGTTGCCGGTGATTCTGCAACCGGGGTCGCTGACTCAACGGCAACTGAATTATTGACCGCTTCATTAGTCACCGTATTCGTTGCGTTCACGTCAACACTAGCAACCGCATCACTAGCTGAAATCGAAGCCGCTGTGGTTGAAACCGTGCTCGTTTGACTTTCTAAACTCGTGAGAATTTTATTGGCCCGCGCCAATAGACTAGTTGGCATCCCAGCCAACTTAGCAACGTGCACCCCGTAAGACTTATCTGCTGCCCCGGGTTCGACCTTGTGTAAGAAGACCAGTTCACCGTCTTTTTCAGTTGCGCCAACATGCACATTGCGCAACCCCGTCAATTCTTGATCCAAGGCCGTCAACTCATGATAGTGAGTCGAAAACAACGTCTTAGCATGAATGTGGTTATGCACAAATTCAATAATCGCCTGTGCTAACGCCATCCCATCATAAGTTGCCGTCCCCCGTCCAATTTCATCAAATAACACCAAACTGTTGGCCGTCGCGTGTTGTAAGGCATTATTAGCTTCTTGCATTTCCACCATAAATGTACTTTGGCCTGAGATTAGATCGTCAGTTGCACCAATCCGTGTGAAAATTTGGTCAAAAATAGGGAGTTGCGCCGACTTAGCCGGTACAAAACAACCAATTTGGGCCATGATGACTGTCAACGCTAACTGCCGCATATACGTACTCTTACCTGACATATTCGGTCCAGTAATTAGTAACACCGTCTCGTCAGGTGCCATCGTCACGTTGTTTGGCACGTAACTCTGATTACCCATAACCTTTTCAACAACGGGATGGCGACCATCAACAATTTTTAAGTCATGTGACTTAGTCAATGTTGGTTGTACGAAATGGTAATCTTCGCTAACAACTGCGAAACTTTGCAAAACATCAATCGCTGCAACCGCCTTAGCTAACGTCTGTAAGCGCTGAATGGCCCCCTTAACCGTTTCACGAACCTTCGTGAAGAGTTGGTACTCAAGATCCGTAGAATGGCTCTCAGCTTCTAAAATCAAGCTTTCATGCGATTTCAACTCAGGTGTGCTAAAACGTTCGGCATTCGTCAACGTTTGTTTCCGTTCATAACGATCCTTTGGCAATTGGGCTAGGTTGGCTTTTGTAACCTCGATATAATAGCCAAAGACCCGGTTAAAACCAATCTTTAGATTTTTAATACCGGTTGTCGCACGCTCTTGGGCCTCTAGTTCTGCGATCCATTTTTTCCCGTTATTCATTGCATCTCGGTATTGATCGAGCTGTTTATTATAACCATCCTTGATGACCCCACCGTCCGTTACCGACAAGGGTGCGTCTTCAACGATTGCCGCGTCAATCAGATCCGCAACGTCTTCAACTGGATCCAACCGATTGGCTTCCTCGTTAAATACTTGCGTGTCCAATTCCGATAAGATATATCGAATCTTAGGAATCTGACGCAATGACGTCTTTAATTGAACTAAATCGCGACCATTTACGCTACCAAAGGCAACCCGGCCAGCTAACCGTTCTAAATCATAGACCTTAGTTAATTCTTCTTGTAAGTTGCTACGTTCAAAATAGTGGTCCAACAAAGTGGCAACCTTACTTTGACGCGTTTCAATATCGTTCTTCACGATCAACGGCCGGTCGATCCACTGTTTCAGTAGTCGCCCGCCCATCGCCGTTTTGGTTTCATCCAATAACCACAAAAGCGTCCCCTGCTTTTTACCAGTTCGGATCGACTTCATTAGTTCCAAATTATATTTAGAATTATGATCAAGTTTTAAGAAGTACGATGGTTCATAAGCAATTGCTTTTTGTAGGTGTGCTAGACTCCGCTTTTGAGTTACCGTAATATACATTAATAACCGTTCTACAACTTGTTTTTCCAACTCAACAGTCAAATCCTGGGTCAAATAACTTAGCTCCGCCTGAGGAGTCACGTTATTTTGTTCTGAAACGAGAATTCCCAGTGATTTGATCTGTCCACGCAAGTCGTCGCCAACTGAAGCATCGACCACAATTTCCTTGGTTTGCAAACTAGTCAACTCGTTGACCAGCGCATCATTGGTCGTTAAAACACTCGTTTTTAATTCCCCTGTCGATAGGTCGGCGTACGCAAAGCCATATTGTTGATTGCTCTGAGTCAATGCAGTCAGGTAGTTATTGGTCTTCGCCTGTTCGGCACCACGTTCTAGCGTCGTGCCGGGCGTGACTAATTGGATCACTTCTCGCTTGACCATGCCCTTAGCTAATTTGGGATCTTCCATCTGTTCACAAATAGCTACTTTGTAACCCTTATCAACTAAAATATCAATATAATTTTGCACGGCGCGATGCGGTACCCCACACATTGGAATTGGATTTTCTGCCGAATGGTTCCGCGTTGTTAACGTCAACTCTAATAACTGGGCACCTTTAATCGCGTCATCAAAAAACATTTCATAAAAATCACCGAGTCGATAAAATAAAAACGCATCGGGATATTGATTTTTGACTGCAAAATATTGACGCATCATCGGTGTATCTTTCGTTTTTTGTGGCACACTTAATCCTACTTTCTATCCTTAAATCTTAATCGTCAAAATATGGGTGATCCGGATTAATTAAAATCCGGGCAATCTTTTTCGCCCGGCCACTCTGACCATCAATGTCAATCACACAACCAGATAACACCGCCGGACTATCCTCTTGCACGTTAAAACGGGTCGGCATTTGTTCTAGGAATCGCTGAATAACGTTCTCCCGGGTCATCCCTAAAATGCCATTATACGGTCCCGTGAAGCCAACGTCACTTAAAAAGGCCGTTCCATCGGGTAAGACCCGTTCATCACTTGTCTGCACATGGGTGTGCGTCCCAACCACGGCACTCACTTGACCATCCAAGTACCAGGCCATTGCCTCTTTTTCACTCGTTGTTTCGGCATGAAAGTCAATGAAAATATTCGGGGTTTCTTCCCGCAACTGGGTCACTAATGGTTGCACTGTGGTAAAAGGGTCAGCCAAGTTTTGGCCCATAAACACATTACCTTGTAAATTAATTACGGCTAACTTGACCGTATTGACCTTCACAATCGTGTACCCAACGCCCGGGGTGGTTGCCGGCGGGAAATTCAATGGTCGAATCAGTTTCTTGGCCCCGTTAATAAAATCAAAGATTTCATTATTATCCCAAGTATGATTGCCCATCGTAATAACATCAGCACCTGCCGTCAAGATATCCTTATAAACTTCCTGATTGATACCACGGCCACGGGTGGCATTTTCCCCATTGACAATGGTAACTTGCGGCTTGTAGCGCCGTTTTAACTTAGGTAAGTACGTGGTAACCGCCGTCTGACCGACGTTGCCCATGACATCCCCAACAAATAGAATTCGCATAGATTGCTCCCTTGTTTAACGTTATACCAATTATTTTAGCATTATTTAGCCCGAAAAACGTGATTGAATTTTACTGACAATTAAAAAATGAGCTTAGGTCAAGACCTAAACTCACTTCCCGGTTATTTAGCGTAATCAACTGCTCGAACTTCCCGAATAACCGTAACCTTAATATGACCGGGATATTCAAGTT
>OMJG01000551.1_pt1 | contig 27220 bp, 24 predicted proteins | sample 1646431 | NCBI WGS metagenome assembly OMJG01 (sample SAMN03771674, study PRJEB25209) | food metagenome | isolation source: Cotija cheese | place: Mexico:Jalisco,Michoacan | collected 2011-12-12
GTTTTGTATGAACTGCTTTAGATTTACGAGCTAATATTACAAAAATAAGAGCAATAATACCAGCAATGATTGACACAGGTATTTGAATAAACTCACTAACAAGATATCCTATGAGTAGTAAGGATAATACTACCCATGAAATCTTAAATAATTTAGGGTCTTTAATTGCACTTTTAGGATCTGAAAGATTTTCTGTATCGAACCTTTTAGGTATGGATTTTCTGAAATATAACCATAAAATGAGGATACTAGCAATCAGAGAGAATATATTAGGAATAATCATTCGACTAAAATACTCAACAAACCCAATATCAAAGTAATCTGCAGAAACGATATTAACTAAGTTACTTACAATTAAAGGTAGTGATGTAGTATCAGCAATAAAACCACTAGCAATAATAAAAGGAAAAATCACTTTTTTATTAAAACCTAGATTTCTTACCATTGCTAATACAATGGGCGTTAAGATTAAAGCTGCACCATCATTTGCGAAAAATGCTGCTACAACTGACCCTAATAACATAATAAAAACAAACATTTTTAATCCGTTACCATTTGACGCTTTGACCATATGTATTGCGGACCATTCAAAAAATCCGATTTCATCTAATATTAATGAAATAAGAATAACAGCTACAAAGGTTAAAGTAGCATTCCAAACAATGCCTGTTACTTCTATTACATCTGAAAAACTTACGACTCCTGTAATGATCGCAACGACAGCTCCAATTAAAGCTGTAATACCAATATCTAAACCTTTTGGTTGCCAAATTACAAAGGTTAAAGTTAAAAGAAAAATAGCAATTGCTAATATTGTCATCAACACTCACCTTGTTTCATACTTTTACATACACATCGTTCGTTAGATGTCGTAATAAGATTTAAGTTGTGATTTACATCATCCAAAATCTCATGATTAAGTCGATACATATGTTTATTACCTTCTTTTCGTGAAAGAACTAATTGCTTATCGACTAATGACTTCATATGATGACTTAGGGTAGGTTGTGAAAATTGAAAATGTTCAAGTAAGTCACAAGCACATAGTTCACCACATGAAAGTAAATCTATTATTTCTAACCTGCTTGGATCAGATAAAACTTTTAATATAGTAGATAGTTCTTGATAAGACATAACCATACCTCCCTTTCGCTATATAGATGATTGTCTATATTATTTATTACGTGGATCTATAGTATTGGAGAATGAGAAAAATGCAGTCTGACTATCTGTTAAGTGGAGTGGCATCATTCGCTCTACACTCAACCCAAAAACTGCCCGATTCTGTAGTTCACTACTACAAATCGGGCGATTATTTTTTATACGTAATTTAATTATTCCATTAAGTAACTGTCTTCGGCGCGTTTGATTGTTTTCTTTTTCCATGGGTCGAGGATTGGTTTAACGATAAATCCTATTGTTAATATGACAACGCCGAATAATACAAGACAAATGAGATTGTATATGAGTATTTCTGGTACGACGCCTCCGACCGCTTCTCTTAAAGCATCTACGGCATAAGTAAATGGTAAATACGGATGTATGGCTTGGAAGAATTTTGGTGTGACTTGAATTGGGAATGTTCCGCCTCCGCCTGCTATTTGTAATACCATAATGACAATTGCTAATGCTTTACCGACGTTACCGAATAGGGACACTAATGTATAGACGATGCTTATAAATACGATTGAAACAAGTACGGATAATAATATGAATAATAATCTATTATCGATAGCTGCGCCTAATATAAACATATCTCCTAGTGACACGATAATGGACTGTATGACACCTATTATGATGAATATAAAGCTCTTTCCAACGAATGTTTGTCTTAATGAATATTTCTGTTTAATTTCTGGATTTTTAATATCTGTTGTTAATAAGTTAGATAATAGTAAAGCGCCTACCCAAATTGCTAAAGATGTATAGAATGGTGTACTTGCTGTTCCATAGTTTGGCACACTGAATAATGATTCTTCTTTTAATTCTATTGGATGTGCGATAATATCAGCTTGTTTCTTTAAATCATTTTTCAATAATTTAATCAATTCGTGAACTGTATCATCTTTATCTATTTCTCTAACTTTCTTCGCTGCTTTCTTAATATCTTCTTCAATACCTGGTAAATCATTTCGTGCAAATTCTGCTAAGTCATGAATTTCTTTTTGTGCTTCTGGTAAGTTGTCATCTATTAATTGAACAGCACGGTCGTATTTATCAATCATTGTTGGTAAATCGTTATTTGAGAACTGTGCGAGCTTTTTAACTTCTGATTGAACATTTGGTAGTTCATTTTCAACGTAATAAGCACCTTTACCAACTTGTTCTTTAAATTTAGGGAAGTTTGTTTGCGCAACTTCATTAACGTTATTAAATTTTCTTTCAAGTTCAGGTAATTCATTATTAATGCTGACTAATAAATCATGACCATTTTGTAAGGAACTTTTCCCAGTTTGAATTACATTATCTATCATGTTCATGGAACTTCTAATCGTCGAGATATCATCGATACCTTTAGTTAACGCTTGATCGATTTGGTTAACGCCTTCCATTAAAGTCGTCTTAAAATCACTGCTCGTATATTTCAATAAATTGTCTAAAGATACGAGATTAGAATCGATTAATTTATCTAATGCTAATACTTCTTCTTTGCCAGATTTACCATTATTTAAAGCATTAATCAGATTGCTTTGGCCATTTATAACACTTTGTAAATCTTTGTTAGCTGATTCAAATTGTGAAATAGCTGATGAAGTATCAATACCTTCAGATTTCTGAAGTTCATTTAAAATATCAATCATTGAATTATTAAAAGCGACACCTTGTTGTAATCGTGATTGATTGTTTTTCACAGTGTCTGCAAGTTGTTTACTGTCTTGGCTCATTAAGATACTTTGATTGATGGCTTGCATGCTTTCTAAATCTTTTTTATTCATAGTTGCTTGTTCGTTACTATAGTCTGCGAGGGCTGTTAAAGATTCGCTCAGTGCAGATTTCATTTCATTTAATTCTTGATCAGTTAATACGTTTTTAGAAGCTTGGTCATTCTCTTCTTTATGAGTATCTTCTTCATCGTAAGCTTGTTGAGTTGTTACGATATCATTATCTTTCTCTTGATCTTCAGTTGATGCTTTTTCTTCTGTTTCTTCTTTAGAAGTGTCTGCTTGTTCTTTATCACTTTCTTGTTCTTCAGCATTTTGGTCAGTCTGATTGTCTGCTTTGTTTTCTTCTTCTGACGACTGTTGAGGTTCTTCTGTGCTTTGTTCGGGTTTTGCTTTGTTATCCTTAGTGTCTTTCTTTTCTTTCTCTTGATCAGCTTTCAGTTTTTCGTTCGCTTTTTCAGTTTTTTCCTGAGCTTTTTTAGCATCTGCTTCATACTTATCTAATTTACGATTTAATTCAGGTAAGTATTGCTCTGCTTTATTGATAGCTGCTAATGCTTTTTCAGTTGCTTCAATACCTTGAGGCACGCCTTTATTGATTTTAGGAAATTGTTGTTGTACTTTATTCGCTTTTGCTAAAGCACTTTCGATTTCAGGCATTTTGGCATTAAGCTTCGTAATTAATTGAGCAGCTTGATTAATGTCACCCATTTTACTGTTTACTTCATTAATTTTTGTTACGCCTTCATTAATGTCGCCTTTGTAATTTCCTAGCGCTTCGAATTCATCTTTATATTTCGTAATGTCATCTTGATGTTCATCAATTTCAATGACTTTCTCTTTGAATTCTTCTATTTTTGGAAGATTATCTTCAGCGGTATAAACAGCATTTTTAATTTTGCTTAAAGTAGGTAATTCATTTTCAAGATCTAAACCGACTTGGTTCGCTTCTTTTAATAATGCTTGCGTTGCATTCTCGCCAAACTCTTTATTTAAAGAATCTACAATGGATGATGCACCAGCGTTTGTCATTTTAGGTGCAATCGCATTTAATTTCTCATTTACTTTGTAATCAATAACGGCTTTCTTTGGTTTCTTATGATAGATACTTGTGACTTCATCAGAAAAAGTCTTATGTAAATATATCGAGGCATAATAATCACCTTTTTCAACACCATCGTCAGCCTTCTTACGATTCACAAATTCCCATCCAAACTTATCGTTCTTCTTCAACTGTTCAACTAATTGGTCACCAACATTAATATCTTTACCTTCAACCTTAGCACCCTTATCTTCATTCACGACCGCAATTTTAATACCTTGCGTATTGTTGTAAGGATCCCACGTAGAACTTAAATTAAACCACGCATAGAATGATGGCAAAATAGAAAGACCTAATAATAATATAATCACAAACGGCACACGTCTTATATTTTTAATATCTTCAATAAAAATTTCAAATGGTTTCTTCAAAATCTTAACTCCTTATCCATTAGTACATGACATGTACTATAAATATCAATACCGCTATCATACCCCATGTTCAAAATCAATTCAATCCCATTTTGTTATATCAGTATATTTATAAAGACTAATATATGACCAAAATAGCTTGTTATAGCTATATCATTATATTAAAATAGAAAATATTTCTATTTTTGGATATCGATAAAAAGAGCGCTCTTTCAATGACTGCAGATGTCATGTCTACATTGAAAGAGGGTGGAGTGAATGTTGTGGTCCTTAAAAGCAAGTCATATAAATTGACGATGATTACTCACGAGTCTAATATTATCAAAGAAGAATACGAATGACTGTATTCTATCCTGTAAGTAACGGAGGAATTTATGATGCTAAATGCTAAAGCGAGAGCAGTAAGTAGTCCGGATTCTAATTTTTTTGCGACAGAAATTACGAGAAGAGATTTAGATAAACATGATATTTTGATAGAAATTAAATATGCAGGGATATGCCATTCGGATATTCACACTGCACATGGAGAATGGGGACCAGTGAACTATCCTTTAGTACCGGGTCATGAGATTGCGGGTATTGTTAAAGAAGTTGGTTCTGATGTGAGTAAATATCAAGTAGATGACCGCGTTGGTGTTGGTTGTATGGTTGATTCATGCGGTGAATGTGAACATTGTCAAAATGGCGAAGAACAATACTGCGTAAAAGGAATGGTTGGTACATATGCAGGTACTGACAGATATGGTGAGCCAACTCAAGGTGGTTATTCAACACATATCGTCGTACATGAAGATTTCGTACTACGTATTCCAGATAATATTCCTTTAGATGAAGCGGCACCTTTACTTTGTGCAGGTATTACGACTTATTCACCTTTAAATCACTGGAAAGCATACGAAGGTAAAAATGTAGCTGTTATCGGTATGGGTGGACTTGGTCATATGGCCGTTCAAATTGCACATGCAATGGGCGCTGATGTAACAGTATTATCACGTACATTAAATAAAAAAGAAGACGGCTTAAAATTAGGCGCTTCTCATTATTATGCAACAAGTGATGAGTCAACATTTGAAGAACTTGCTAACTCATTCGATTTAATTATTAATACCGTAAGTGCTAATTTACCAATAGACGATTATCTTAGATTGTTAAGATTAGACGGTACGATTGTTAACGTAGGTGCACCAGCAGAACCCGTATCATTACGCGTAGCAAACTTAATTGGTCACCGTAGATCATTTGCAGGTTCAGCAATTGGTGGCATAAGAGAAACACAAGAAATGTTAGACTTCTGTTCAGAACATAACATTAGACCACAAATCGAACTAATTTCAGCAGATCAAATAGACGAAGCATATGAAAGAGTATTATCATCGGACGTTAAATATCGTTTCGTAATAGATACAAGCACAATGTAATAACGTAAGATAAAGTGTCCATATGATGGGCACTTTTTTGTTTTAAGGGCGTCGTTAGTAACACTTCGGTCGAGTTTTGTAACTAACTCAGCCGACAATCCCACTTTAACTAACACAAAAAATCCCCTGCTAACTCCAACGTTAACAGGGGATGATTTATTTATTAACTTTAAGATTCTACGGTGTCTTCCATTTGGGCTTCGAAATCATCTAATAATGCGCGTACTTCGTCTGTTGTTTCTGTACTCATTAATTGATGTCTTAATTCGCTAGCGCCTCTCATGCTACGTACGTAAATTTTGAAGAATCTACGTAAGCTTTTGAATTGTCGTGTTTCACTAGTTGCGTATTTATCGAATAATGTGAGATGTAATCTGAGTAGGTCTAGTAGTTCTTTACTTGTATGCTCACGAGGCTCTTTCTCAAATGCAAATGGATTATTGAAGATACCTCTACCGATCATAACACCATCGATGTCGTATTTTTCAGCAAGTTCAAGACCTGTCTTTCTATCAGGTATATCACCGTTAATTGTTAACAATGTATTTGGTGCGATTTCATCACGCAAATTCTTAATAGCTTCGATTAATTCCCAATGTGCATCTACTTTACTCATTTCTTTACGCGTACGAAGGTGAATAGATAAGTTTGCGATGTCTTGTTCGAAGACGTGCTTTAACCAATCTCTCCATTCTTCTATATCATAATAACCGAGGCGTGTCTTAACACTTACCGGTAGACCACCAGCTTTAGCTGCTTGAATAATTTCAGCGGCACGTTCAGGTCTTAGAATTAAGCCAGAACCTTTACCTTTGCCTGCAACATTTGCTACGGGACAGCCCATATTCAAATCAATACCTTTAAAGCCCATTTCTGCCATTCCGATACTCATTTCTCGGAAATGATCTGGCTTGTCGCCCCATATATGTGCGACGATAGGTTGTTCATCCTCACTGAATGTTAAGCGTCCGCGAACACTGTGTATACCTTCAGGGTGACAAAAACTTTCCGTATTTGTAAACTCAGTGAAAAAGACATCTGGTCTCGCTGCTTCACTGACTACGTGACGAAAGACGATATCCGTAACGTCTTCCATAGGTGCCAAAATAAAAAATGGACGTGGCAATTCACTCCAAAAATTTTCTTTCATAATATATTTTAACCTTCTTATTTATTAATTTATTAAATATTTATCCATGATGATATTACCATAAAAGTGCAACTTATACAAAAGGATATTTACTCATTTTAATTCAGAGTACTTGTCATAACATTTAAACATTTTAATACATAAAGCATGCATTTTGACTTTCTCGTGTGGCTTTGTATAACATGATGATATTAGAGAAAGATTTCGAGGAAATGTCGTCGTGGAAGAGTTGAAACAAAGGGATAAAACTTTGCTTATTACGATTTTGATGATAGGGTCATTTGTGGCCATTTTGAATCAGACACTCATGACTACAGCCTTACCAAGTATTATGAAAGAAATGCAATTAACGAGTAGTACGGTATAATGGCTAACGTCTATATTTATGTTAGTGAACGGTATTATGATTCCGATTACGGCATATTTAACACAGCGCTTTACGACAAGAACGTTATACTTTGCAGCTTTAACCTTCTTTATAGTAGGCTCTATTATTTGTGTTATAACGAATCAATTCAGCGTGATACTCGCAGGACGTGCAGTTCAAGCAATGGGTGCTGGTATTATGATGCCTTTAATGCAGACAGTCCTATGAGCAAGGCTTTGATTTCAATTTAGAGAACTTTCTCCATGCAATTTTGCCGCCAGCAATAATGACGACATGTTTACCTTTAAGGTTCAGTTGAATTGGATACATCCGGTATCGCCTCACACTCAGCAATTCTAAAATGTACAATGTCTTTTAATAACGGATGAAAATTAATGGCAGTCGTATATGTGATAGGGTTCGGTAAACCGAGTGATTCTATTTGACGTTTCGACTTGTTTACAAGGAAACCATCATAGAAGAAAAATGGAATAATTAATAATTTACGATGCTTCTTAGCGATTTTCGGTAATGTTTCTTTAAAGCGAAGTTCACCATAGACCATACTTGGATAACATGGGTTTTGATCTGTTGATAGTTCGCGACAAATTCGTCTAAGTGCAACATCCGGTTCATCAAAGCGTGCATTACCGTGAGCAAGTACGACAATGCCAGTTTCATCATCAATGTCGTCTTTGTAAGCTTCAAGTTGAGAAGCAACCCAGTTTGTCATAATCGGGTGTGTGCCTAAAGGTTTACTTAATATAAACTGCACGTTCGGATTATTTTCTTGAAATGTTTCATATAAAGCTTCGATATCTTCGTAATAATGAGAAGCGGTAAACAATAATAACGGCACAAGATGAATACGTGAATATCCAGCATCAACCGTTTGTTGAATCACTTCATCTAATAAGATCTCTTCACTTTCTAAAAAGGCCACCTCATAATCAATCTCATCACTATTAAAAGTTTGATGAATAAAATTTAATAACGTTTCATTTAACTTTCCCTTTCTCATACCATGAACAACTAAAATCGTCTTTCGCATGACAATCCCTCCTACATCTTTATTCTAAAACAATATAACGAAAGTTTGTGAATTTTTTCTCAAAAAGAAGAAAAATAGGGAATTCCCTATATAATAACGTGAAAAATAATTTGTGCATATGATTTTTTGTAATAACTGACAAAAATATTTTTTAAATTTTCTGATTTGTATAATTATAAATTTTCCTAAACGTGATAGCATAAAATTGTTTATCAAAATAAGCAAAGGGGTCGTGCACATTGGTAAAGGAAAATGGTAAGGCAAAGAACGAAGATAGGTCGAACAAAAAGTTTAGTATGCCACATATATATATATGTGATTTTATTTGTTTTCGGTGTGATTGCAACTATTTCTACATATTTAATTCCATCAGGCGAGTTTGATAGGGTTAAAGGGCCTGAGGGTAGAGAAATGGTAGATGCAGATTCATTCCATTACATAGATTCAGCACCAGTTGGTTTGGTTGATTTTATTTCGATTATACCACGAGGTTTAATTGAAGCAGGAGAAATTGTCTTCTTTACACTTATCATAGGTGGGATGTTTATGGTGTTAAGACGTACAGGTATTATTGAAATTGGTGTGGATAAACTTGCACGTCAGTTTATAAATAAAAGTATTTTGATTATTCCAGTGTTAACAACAGTATTTGCGATTATTGCAACATTAATCGGTACAGCAGAGTTGTCACTTGTTTATATTCCGGTTATTATACCGCTTATTATTGCGTTAGGTTATGACTCTATAACCGCTACTTCTATTGCATTGTGTGGTACTGTAGTCGGCTTCACGGTCGGTGTGTTAAACCCGATCAATACAGGTCTAGCTCAAAAATTATCAGGTATTCCAACATTCTCAGGAATCGGATTACGTTTAGTTATTTTTGTGATTGTACTATTTGTAACGGTATTATTTATTATGAAATACGCTAAAAAAGTTAAAAAAGATCCTTCAATCAGTTTAGTTTATCATGATGATACTGAGTAGCGACATATGTACAAAGATATTACGAATCAAGAACCACTCGTTGCGACTAAACGACAAAAAATTGGTATTGGCGTCGTGCTCTTATTCTTTATCATTCTTGTATACGGGGTTATTACACAAGGATGGTTTATGGTAGAAATGTTAGGTCTTTTCATAGTTATGGGTATTGTAGTAGGTCTCGTAACTGGATTGAATACACGTGAAATTTGTGAGTCTTTTAATGATGGTTTCAAAGATGTATTAATGGGTGCCATTATTGTAGGGCTCGCACGTTCAATTGCTGTTGTACTTGAAGACGGTAAAATTATGGATAGTATCGTTCATGGATTAGGTTCTGTTATCGATGGAGCAACACCAACAGTAGCAGTAGTCGGTATGTATATCGTGCAAGTGCTTATTAATTTTATTATTTCTTCAGGAAACGGACAAGCCTTAGTGAAGATGCCGATTATGGCACCATTAGCGGATATGTTAGGTATAACAAGACAGACCGCAGTCTTAGCCTTCCAATTAGGAGACGGCTTTACACATGTCTTCTATCTGACAAGTGGATACTTTATGGCAGCATTAGCAATCGGAGGCGTATCATATACAAAATGGATCCGATTCTTCTTCCCACTCTTTATCGTATGGGGTGTCATTTCAATCATTTCATTAATCTTTGCACAGTTGATAGGTTGGTCGTAGGGAGAAAATTAATAAGTTGTAAAAGGAGATTCAAGTTTGAAAACTTGGGTCTCTTTTATTTATAGATTGATAATTATTATAACGGTGTGGCACAATGTATTTATTAATTAAAGGGGTGTCATATGAAGATAAATAGAGTCATCAATCATAATGTGATTAGTGTCACCCACAACAACCAGGAACGTGTTGTGATGGGGAAAGGGATAGGTTTTCAAAAGCAAGAAGGCGACATTGTGGAAGAATCAAAGATTGAAAAAATATTTGATTTAAGTAGCCAGGAAATTTCTGATCGCTTTAAAACGTTATTAATCGAAGTGCCGATTGAAGTGGTTCAAGCTGTTGAGAAAATTATCGAAGTATCGAAGGATAAATATCAAAAAGATCTCAGCGATACTATTTATGTTGCACTGACGGATCATATAAACTTTGCTATTGAGCGTCAAAAAGAGGGAATGGCTATTAAGAATGGATTGCTATGGGAAACGAAACGTTTTTATCCGACTGAGTATGAAATTGGTGTGCAAGCATTAGATTGGATTGCTGAAATTGTTGGTATTCGTTTACCTGAAGATGAAGCGGGATTTATTGCAATTCATTTGTTAAATGCAGAACATAATAACTTAACAGACTATAATCAAGTAACAGAAATGGTGCAAAATATTTTAAGTTTAGTGAAATACCATTTTAGATTAGATTTCGATGAAGAAAGTTTAACTTATTATAGATTCGTGACACATTTAAAATTTCTTGCTCAACGTATTTTCTCAAGTAACCCACTTGATACGAATGAAATCGAACTTTATGAGATAGTAAAAGAGAAATATAAGAATGCATTTAAATGTGTAAAGAAAATTGAAGTATTTTTATTGAAAAAGTACCAGTATGAAATGACCCACGATGAAGCATTGTACTTAACGATTCATATACAGAGATTAATTTCCAGAAATGAAAGCGTTGACAATAAATAATTATGTGATATATTGATGTTACGAAAACAAAATAAACAATTAATTGTTTAGGATTGTTACTGTTCGGCAGGCGAGACCTAAATCATTAATAGGTGAATTTATCTAGGGATAAGTCTATCTATTTATGATTTGGGTCTCTTTTTTATTGTTCTAAACAAGATGGGAGAGATATAAAGATGACAAATGAACAAAGGATGGCTGATGAAATACTTAAACACATTGGCGGTAGTGATAATGTTAAAAATTTAACGCATTGTATGACAAGATTAAGATTTGTGTTGAAAGATGACAGTAAGGCTGATGATGATGCAATAAAAAATATTGATGGTGTTATGGGGTTACGTAAGCAAGGTGGACAATATCAAGTTATTGTAGGGAACAATGTATCACATACTTATACAGCATTGATGAAGAATGGCGTCAGTGGAGGCGCTAAAAGTAATGAGCCAGTTGAAAAGAAAAAGTTAACATTTAAACAGGTGGGTATCAATATTCTTGATGCTATTATCGGAACGATGTCGCCATTAATTCCTGCTATTATTGGTGGTTCGATGATTAAATTATTGGCCATGTTATTAAGTATGACGGGTGTACTGTCAGAAAGCAGTTCAACGTATAATATTTTAAATACTATAGGAGATGCACCGTTCTTCTTCTTACCAATGCTTGTGGCAGTATCTGCAGCAAGGAAATTTAACAGTAACGTATTTTTAGCATTAGCAATTGCTGGTGTTATGGTACATCCAGTGTTTATGGAAATTATGGAAAAAGCAGCAGAAGGTAAAAAAGCAACTTTCGCATTTATTCCAGTTATGTCAGTGAAATATACTTATACGATTATTCCAGCAATCGTCATGACTTGGTTGCTGAAATATATTGAAGATTTTGCAGATCGTATTACACCAATTGTAATGAAGAACTTCTTGAAGCCAATGTTAATCTTATTAATTGCTGCACCAATAGCGATTATTATCGTAGGTCCTACAGGTATTTTGATTGGTACAGGTCTGTCTCAAATTGTCTTCTTTGTACATGATAAATTAGGCTTTTTAGCAGTAGCTATCGTAGGTGCCTTATGGCCATTATTAGTTATGACAGGTATGCACCGTGTATTCACACCAACGATTGTTCAAACAATTGCTGAAACAGGTAAAGAAGGTATGGTTATGCCATCCGAGATTGGCGCTAACTTATCATTAGGGGGCGTTTCATTAGCAGTAGCATTTAAAACGAAAAATAGAGAATTACGTCAAACGTCATTGGCAGCTGCATCATCAGCCATTATTGCAGGTATAACTGAACCAGCATTATATGGGGTTGCTATTCGATTAAAACGCCCAATGATTGCATCTGTAATTACAGGATTTGTTGCAGGTGCTGTAGCAGGGATTGCAGGTTTAGCAAGTCATTCTATGGCAGCACCAGGTTTGTTTACGAGTGTACAATTTATTGAAAAAGATAATCCAATGAGTATAGTGTGGATTATTGTAGTAATGGTTCTATCGGTTGTTCTTTCATTTATCTTAACGTTAGTACTTGGATTTGAAGATATTCCAGAATCTGAAGATGAATTATTAGATTTAGGTTCTCAAGATCATCTAACAGTTGCAGCACCTGTTGAAGGACATATAAAACCAATTGAAAGTGTAGAAGATGACGTATTTAGTAGAGAAGTAATCGGGAAAAGCATGGCAATTGAACCAACAGGTAATAAAATTTATGCTCCAGTAACAGGTACGGTAACTTCTGTATTTCCAACAAAACATGCTATCGGTATAACAGGAGATAATGGTGTTGAAGTATTAGTACATGTAGGTATTGATACTGTGAAATTAAATGGAGAACCATTTACATCAACAATTGAACAAGGTGATCATGTAACTGTTGGCGATATTCTTGGTACATTTGATTTAACACAAATTATTGAATCAGGTTATGATCCGACAACGATTATTGTCGTTACAAATACAGATGAATATGAATCAATAACATCCTTTGATCACGCAGAGGTTAAAGCACAAACATCCATATTAGGAGTGGTTAAATCATGACAATAAAATATTTCCCGGAAAATTTTCTTTGGGGTGGCGCAATAGCAGCCAATCAAACAGAAGGCGCTTGGGATAAAGATGGTAGAGGAATCAGTAATATTGATTTAATTCCTCATGGTACGAAGAGACAAGATATAAAGTTAGGTTATAAAAAGAGTGAACTTGATCAGAATGAATATTATCCAAGTCATACTGGTATAGATTTTTATCATCATTATAAAGAGGATATCGCGTTACTTGCTGAAATGGGGTTGAAAGTATTTAGAACATCTATTTCTTGGAGTAGGATTTTCCCAAATGGCGATGAAGAAATGCCGAATCAGGCAGGTATAAATTATTACAAAGGTCTATTCAAGACATGTAAACAACATGGTATGGAATTACTCGTTACACTTGCGCATTTTGATATTCCAATGGGGATAGTTGAAAAATATAATGGGTGGAAAAATAGAGAAACGATCGATTTATATATTAAATTTGCAGAAACTTGCTTTAATAATTTTGGAGAATACGTCAATTATTGGATTCCATTCAATGAAATTAATGTAGTGTTACACAGTCCATTTTCAGGTGGCGGATTGTACTTTGATAATAGTGAAAATAGAGAAGAAATATTATATCAAGCTGCACTTTATATGTTAGTAGCAAGTGCAAAAGCTGTTCGAAGTTGTCATCGTATTACGCCACACGCAAAAATTGGATGTATGATTGCTGGTGGTAGTTTCTATCCATACAGTTGTAATCCAGAAGATGTATGGCAGTCTATGAATGATGAAAGAACAAATACTTTCTTTGTAGATGTACAAGCGAAAGGTAAATATCCATACTATATGGATTCATTTTTTAAGGCTAAAGGGATTAACATTGAAATAGATGAGTCAGATAAAGAAATACTGAAAGAGACGGTGGATTTTGTAGCATTTAGTTATTATGCGTCTCGAACATCTATTGCGGATATATCAAGAGTTGAAAAAAACGAAGGAAATGTAATTGTATCAGCCAAAAATCCTTATCTTAAAATGAGCGATTGGGGATGGGTTATCGATCCGCTTGGTTTAAGGATAACGATGAATCAAATATATGAAAGATTTGAAAAGCCACTATTTGTTGTTGAAAATGGATTAGGTGCCAAAGATGAGATAGAAGCAGATGGTACAATTCAAGATGATTATAGAATTGATTATATGAAACAGCATATAGAAGCTATGTACGATGGTATTCAAGATGGCGTTCCATTGTTGGGGTATATAAGTTGGGGTATTATCGATTTAGTATCTGCTTCAACAGGAGAAATGAGTAAACGATATGGAATGATTTATGTGGATAAAGACGATGCAGGAAGTGGGACACTCGAACGTCGAAAGAAAAAGTCATTTGATTGGTATAAGCAAGTCATACAACAGAATGGAATATAAATAGAAAACGCTGGGACAAGAGAAATGTCCCAGGGTTTATCATATTGGAAAGAAGTATATAGAGGGTGAGTAGTTGTAGAGAGAGGGCGAATATTGCAAGTGGGGCGTGACAAGCAATGTTGAAGTCTTGAATGTTGCAAGACAGGGGAAACAAGCAACATAGCAACATTGCACTCAATCATATCTCTGATATACTATTAAAAAAGTCTGGGACAAAGTGTTGTTCCAGACTCTCATATTATATACACTTCAATATGAATGAACTATACTAATGTTGCGTTGATGGTTTTATAAGAAAAAATTTTAGAAATAAGGTGGTATAAGATGATTGAACCCTATAATACACATAGAATTCAAAAAAATTGGGGCATCATAATTGCGATTGTATTTATCGCATCTACGCTACGTGCAACATTAACATCAGTAGGTCCAGTAGTTGATGAAATTAAAGATGTTATGCAAATTAATAACAGTCTTGCTGGTTTTTTAACAACAATACCACTCATTATATTTGCAGTCGTTTCGCCATTAGTATCTAAAGTAACTAAACATTTGACGATGTCTAATACAATTGTACTATCAACGATATTAGTAATTATTGCTTTGTACATACGTGTTGCAGGTGGTTTTAATTTATTTATTATTGGTACAGTTCTACTAGGTATTGCGATCGCATTTGGTAATGTTGTATTACCGAGTTATGTAAAATGGTATTTTCCATTACAAATTGGATTAGCAACAGGTATTTATAGTGGGACAATGAACTTTACTGCAGGATTAGGTGGAGGACTAAGTTTCCCAATGTCTCAATCTCCATTAGGGTTTAGACTGTCCCTTGCTTTTTGGATCGTGCTAGGGATTATCGCATTAATTTTATGGATTCCAAAAGCAAGTAAAGGCGCTAAACTAGAACGTCAAGATAAACTATCAGAAGCACAGAATCAACATACAAAATTGAACATTACGAAGTCTAAATTAGCATGGTTAGTAGCTTTAACAATGGGATTCCAATCAATGGTATTCTATACAGTTGTTGCTTGGGTGCCTTCTATATTAGTAGATAGAGGTCTAGATCCATCAACTGCAGGTTATTTACTCATGCTTAACCAATTTTCACAAGTGCCAATGACATTTACATTCCCGATTATTGCGTCTAAATTAAAAGACCAACGTATATTAGTTGTGATCATCACAATACTATTCTTAGTTGGATTTGGTTTATTCTTTACTCAATCATTAGTATTACTCGTAATCGGTATTATTATCGCAGGTTTAGGTATGGGTGCATGCTTTAGCTTATGTATGACATTCTTCTCTATACGTGCACGTACAAGTGACGGAAGTATCGCATTATCAGGATTCGGGCAATCTATTGGGTATTTAATAGCTGCCATTGGACCATTCTTTATTGGATATTTACACGATGCGACAGACAGTTGGATATCAGGCATCATCGCCTTAATCGTTATGTCTATTCTGTTCTTTATAGTAGGCTATCCAGCATCTAAAAATAGAGTCGTAGAAGATGAAACGATTTAAAAATCACAAAAAAGTCTGAGACAAAGTTACTGTCTCAGACTTTTTTGGATTGTAGCTAACTTATCATTCAAGAAATGCTAGATTTCATTTTGTTCATAATAGTCTAATAATGTCTTAATGGAGTCTGCGACATTAAGATGTTGCTGGCTGTCGTGTGATACTAAAAATGTTGCGAAGATTGATAAGAATGTTAAGATGTTTTGTTTTTGAACACCGTAACCCATAATACCAATTCTCCATATTTGTCCTTGTAAATCTCCGAATGATCCGGCAATTTCTACGCCGTAGTTTTGTAATAAGCCGTTTCTAAAGGCATTATCATCGATGCCTTCTGGAATTTTAACGCAAATGACCATTTTCATCTCGTTAGATTCGTCACCGTAAATTTCTAATCCAAGTGCTTTTAGAGCTGTTTTTAAAGATTCTTGGTGATAGCTATGTCTTTTGGCATGTGCTTCAATGCCCTCTGATAGTGCTAATTTTAATCCAGTATATAATGCATAAACAGATGTTGTAGATTCTATGTGATGATTGAGGCGTTTAGGGCTCCAGTAGTCTTGTAACTGTGTTAAATCTAAGTAGTTGCTGCTAATGAAATGTTCTTTTTCGGTAGATTCATTAGAGCGAATACCTAATTCTACACGTTTGCGTTTATTAATTTCTTCGCTGAAACGCTCGTTAAACGTAATCGGTGTAATACCTGAAGGAATAGATAGACATTTTTGAGCGCCACCAACGACTGCGTCTAGTTCCCATTCATCTACAGGAATAACCATACCTTGATAAGTTGCGACAGCATCTACTACTGAAAAGATGCCTCTTTCTTTACAAGCACGTCCTAATTGATCGATAGGTTGCAATCTTCCTGTTGATGTTTCGCCATGTACAATTGCAAGAACTTTAGGTTTATATTCATCTAAAGCTTCAATAATTTCTGCTTGATCAAACACTTCGCCCATCGGTTTATGTATATTGTGGACGATTCCTCCTGCACGTGTTACGAGTTCAGTAAATAAATAACCAAATCGACCAATTACAGGTACGAGTACTTCATCACCAGGTTTTACGATATTTGATATAACGGCTTCTAAGCCAGCACGGCTAGTTCCATCAATTGGAAAAGCCCATTTATTTTTTGTTAAGAATGACTGACGGATTAATGACATTGTTTCATTCATGATATTAACAAATTCAAAATCGAATTGACCGAGTATAGAATTCGACATTGCTTGAGAAACACGTGGATCTACACTTACAGGTCCAGGTGTCATAATTAATCGTTTGTTCACTTTTAAAATATCCACATTGCTAACCTCTTTTTCTATAAATTTAGTCATTATACATTATATCTTAGATTTTCATACAATTATTCGTCAAAAATGATGATTATTTTATTACTTTTTGTCAGAATATTACAAAAAATATGTGTAAAATAATAGGCTGAAACAATATAGAATGTCTCAGCCTTTTTGACGTTATAGATTATATTATTGGTTATTGTTAATGTATGAATCTGGGTTGACTGAATATTCGTTACCAACGCCGCCTTTCATACGTTGGAAATGTAAATGAGGTGCAGTTGAGTTACCTGTACTACCAGACTCACCAATTTGTTGACCTGCAGTTACTGAATCACCTTTTTGAACAATTAATTTGTTCATGTGCATATACCATTGGTAATAATCACTATTTTTTTCTTTGATTGTTACTTGGTTACCACCACCGTAATTGCTCCAACCGCTTTGGATAACAGTTCCATCAGTTAGTGAATACACTGGTGTATTTTCTTTCATAGCATAATCGACACCATAGTGAGCACCGCCACCGTGATATTGACCATATTCTTGTAATTTAGTGTTCTTAGTTAACCAGTTTGAAGAAGCTTGTGCTTTACCTTCTGACTTTTGAGAGCTTGCACTTTCATTGTTATTTGCTTGCGTTGTTGTTGCTTCGTTGTCATTTAATTGTGCATCTTGTGATGTTGTATTATTTTGACTTTGGTTATAAGTTACATTGTTGTCTGAAGCTTGTGTATTTGAACTTGCATTAGTGTTATTAGTATTTTGTTTAGATGATACATCTGTTGAATCTACTTTATTATTTTGAATAGATGTCTTATTTGTTGATTTAGCGTTAGAGTTTTCTACGTTGTAACCATGTTTTTGAATTGAATCGTGTGATTGACTTGGTGCATAACTTTGTCCACCTTTAACGAAATAATAATAGTGGTATGTACCGTTAGCATCGATTTCGTATGATTTATATTCATGGTTATCAAACATGGCCTGATTCCATTTACCGTCTAATGTATGATGATAATTCCCGTTATTATCAATTGTATAGTATGAACCATTTGCGTAACCTGTTGTACCTTGAATAGTTGATTGTGTTGCAACGTTTTGTTCTGCAGCATTTGCCTCATGATGAGCAACACCCATTGTAAGTAACCCTATAGTTGCGATAGAGCTTGTTAATAATTTCTTCATTATGTCTGAACCTTCCCTTTCCTATATGTCTGACATTAAATTATCATGACTTTTAATAAAAGAAAACAGTTGTAATTGTTTTGTTTGTTTAAGTTAATAACGTGTAATATTTGGATAATAGTATTACAGTTTTCGGAAAATTCATTTATAAGGAAGTCACTTTGTCCATGTTCTGATTGCTTCCATACTTTAAACCTTACCAAAAACATATTATTTATATAACGATGTATTTTATGATGAATAATATATCTAATTTCGTGATATCACAGTTCATGAAACGCAATTGAATGTCTTGCTTATGATGTCATGATCAAAGAAATGTGATTAAACAAAACGACAAACAATGGTATGATTTAAAGAATACGTATAGAAGCATAAACTTTAGAAAAATATAGAAAGAAAGGCTATTCAATATGTTTATAACAGCATTAAAAAGAATGCCAATCGCAATAAGCGGATTGGCAATAGGCATCATGGCATTGAGTAATGTATTTTATCATATTAATTTTAAGACGCTCGGCCTATGTAGCTTTATTATTTCCTGTGCAATCATTTTATTATTTATCATGAAATGGATCATTTATCCTAGTATGTTTCTGAAAGAACTCAAAAATATCCATACATTTGCAATATCACCAACATTTCCTATGACATTGATGATACTTGCATCCATTATAAAACAGGAATATACCGTACAATCTCAGTTGTTAAACGTGCTATGGTATGCAGCCATTTTATTACATATAAGTTTGATTATTATTTTTATAAGTCGCTATGCATTTAGAAATTTTAAATCATGGCCAAACACAAGTTGGTTTGTGATGTTTGTCGGAACAGGGGTTATAAGTGAAACATCAACAGCATTTAATGAAACACTCGGACATGTATCAACAATCTTTGGAACGGTATGCCTAGTGGTGATTTTAGCGTATGTACTAATCAGCAAGTCGTGGCAAACATATAACCAAGAACAATTTCCGATGGTGATTATTATGAGTGCACCAGCAGCACTTTGTTTAAATGGTTATATCTTAAACAATACAACTTATTCAAATGTATATGTTATCGTCTTATTAATACTTTCCCAAGTGTTGTTTATATTTACATTAATATTCTTACCGAAAATACTACAAAGAGGCTTCAAAGTATCCTTTTCAGCAATGACGTTCCCATGGGTAACAACAGCCGCATCACTTTATAATGTCACTCAGCATAGTCATGCAAGTAGTAGCACCATCACATTCGGAACAATACTTTCTGTAATTGAAATCACATTGGCAGCAATTATCGTATGCTACGTGTTATATCAATATGTCGTATTCCTAACAACAAAAGACGTAGAGTATAGTTAGGATGTAGAAATATGGACCGATAAAAAAGATTATCGGTCCATATTTGGTGTTTCTGTACCGATAAAAAATAATATTGGTCCATATTTGTTATTTCTGGACCGATAATTCGCTCGTAATCCAGTATATACTTGGTTAAAAAGTTTATGTTTGACTATATAGTAACTATACACCTTACCATTATTTGAGTAAGGAGGATTTATCATGAAATTTAATAAATGGTTCTCGTTGATATTGGTTTCTAGTGCGTTATTTTTGATTGTTATAGATATGACTGTTTTATATACTGCTTTACCTACGATAACGTATGAGTTGGAAGCGAGTGCTTTTCAAAAATTATGGATTGTAAATGCGTATCCGTTAGTTGTTGCAGGGCTCTTACCTGGTTTAGGTACGTTGGGTGATAAAGTAGGACATAAGAATATGTTTTTATCTGGTTTAGTAATCTTTACTTTAGCATCAGTTGTGGCAGCTTTTTCTCCAACATCTGGCACTTTAATTATGGCTAGAGTTATATTGGCTATTGGTGCAGCAACAATGATGCCATCAACACTTGCTATTATTAAACAAGTCTTTGATGACAAAAAAGATAGAGCACTTGCGCTAGGTATTTGGTCTTCTATTGCATCAGCAGGTGCTGGTTTAGGACCTTTAATAGGTGGTTTATTATTAACTAAATTTTGGTGGGGTTCAGTATTTCTAATTAATGTTCCTATTACGATACTTGTTATTATCGTTGCTTTTATACAAATTCCTAATATTAAAGGAAACAAAGATAAAAATGGGATATCACAAGTTCAATTCTCATTATGATAGGACTTATAGGGACTGTCTACGCTATTAAAGAAGTCACAAAAGAAAATCCTTCAATTGTACTGATTATACTGACATTAGTGATTGGATTATGGTCGTTGAAACTATTCATTAGTCGACAAAAACGTCTATTAAATCCTTTAATTAGTTTAGATATATTTAAAAATAAATACTTTTTATCAGGTGTGATAGCTGCATTTACATCAGCATCCATATTAATTGGCTTTGAAATGATTTTATCTCAAAGATTACAGTTAATTTTAAATCTAACACCTTTAAAAGCAGGGTTAGTCTTAATGTCGATGGCAGCAGCTGCTTTTATAGGAGCAATTGTACAAGGAAGTATCTTAACACGATTTGATAGCATCAAAATACTTATTTACAATTTAATCATTTCATTAACCGGAATTGTAGGATTCACAGCATTTCTACACAATGATTTATGGATTCAAATACTGTTCCTTAGCATTGCAGGATTAGGGTTAGGCGGTGCAATGACTGTAGCATCAAATGCAATCATGACAAACGTTGATGACGATAAAGCAGGTATGGCAGCTTCAGTAGAAGAAGTGTCATATGAACTCGGAGGGTCAATAGGAATAGCCGCACTTGGTGGCGTATTTTCATTTACTTATACTTATTTAATGGAACGCTCCATGTCGATAACAGAAATACCAGCAAAAGCAAAAGGCAGTTTTGAAGAAACGATGATCGTAGCAGAAAATTCAAATGGATTATTAAAAAGTAAATTACTAGAATTAGGTACAAATGCATTTGATAATGCATATTTATTAATCCTAATCATAACAATCACAATCATTGCTGTAATTATCCTATTATTGTGGAGAATATTAGCAGAAACTGGTAAGAAAATAACATAAAAAAAGACTACTTATTTCTCGGAAAATAGAGGGATAAGTAGTCTTTTTTAGGTGTTGAAGGGATTGATACCATGCTATAATTAGTACATAAAAATTAACGTGCTTATTGATTGCCTATATGTTCACCGTGCCTTATTAGATCGTGGTGAAAGAAGGTGATTATATGGGCTTAGATGTAAGTATGCAACTAGAGATATATTTAACATTCTAGATTACTTACACGGTAATACTTCCTATTACCATTTATTTATTGCTTAAAAAAGACAATAAAAAATAGCCGTTTATGCTCGAACATAAACGACTAATGAAATATAGCATAGACTATACGCCTTAATTTTTACACTCAGTGACCCTTCCAAAGTTGCTGATTGTTTTTTAATACTTAAATAATACCATGAGTGTATTTTGTTATCAAGAATAAAAGAGGGAACTCGTTGTGATTTGGCCAAACTCACCCCAACAACCCCTGTACAACAGCTACCATGTCATCATGTATAACGATGTTTGCTGTAGTGTCATAAGGTGTTTCGTATTTGTTTATAATGACGAGGTTTTGTCCTTCGAAGTTTGAGATGAGTCCTGCTGCGGGTTGCACGAGTAAGGATGACCCGAGTACTACGAGTGTGTCTGCTTCTCTTATTTTGTTTAATGCATTGAATATTGTTTCTTGATCTAGCATTTCACCGTATAATACGATGTCTGGTCTAATGGTATGACCACATGAGTCACAATGGTGTAAATGGTTATCGATAACATAAGATTTAGTATATGTTTTTTGGCATTTTGTACAATAAAATCGGTTTATAGTGCCGTGCAATTCATCTGTATTTAGACTGCCGGCATTACTATGAAGACCATCGATATTCTGTGTGATGACACCGAGTGAACGATGGTCTTTTTCGAGTTGGGCTATCCATTGATGTACGATATTAGGTTGTTTATCTGTGAAAAGTAAATATTGAAAGCAAAAGTCCATAAATCCTTTTGGGTCACTTTGTAAATAATCAGTACTTAATAAATATTCTGGGGAATAGCCATTCTCTGAGATTTGATCATATAATCCACCGAGTGAACGGAAGTCGGGTATACCACTAGCAACCGAAATACCTGCTCCCGTAAAAAATGTAATATTTTGAGATGAATCAATGATGTTTTTAAGTTGTTGAATTTTTGTATTCACGTTAATCACTCCGGTTATAATGAATTACTTTTCTAAGTATTTAGGGAAGAATTCTGTATATAAATCAATAAATTTAAGATATGCATCTTTGGATACATGTTCATCTACTTGATGCGCTTGGTCTACTGTACCAGGTCCATACATTATAAATGAGAAGTTCTCATCTTTAGAAACTAATAAATCAGATGCATCTGTAACACCTGGTGATGCTTCAGTTGGAAGTGTAGTGTTTAAATGTTTTTCGCCCATTTTTTACAGCTAACTCGATTAATGAATTTTGGCCAGTTGTGTAAACGGGTGGTCTAGACATATACGTATCAATTTCAATATCATTAACAGATCGCATACTTACTATATCACCTAAAATGTCTACTTTCTCTTGATCAGTAAATATACTCATAATCAAAACTCCATTTCTATATAGTTTTTATCTCAATTACTATTATATAGTTGAAATCTTGTACTTTGAAATTAAACACATTGCGGAGATGGAGAGATGAGAGTGAAAGGCTGGATGCAATGCTTGAAAATGTTCAAAGTCGTGAGTTAAAGGAGCAGTAAACTCACGAGATCGTGAAACATGTGAGTTAAAGGATTAATAAACTCACATCTTTCCCAAATATAAACATCTAGTCAAACTGAATTATTATATTGCTATTAGCATGATCTTACTTCCGATACCATTCTTTCGCATTTTGATAAAATATTTTATTAGTTGCGGCTTCGTCAAAAGTATCTTGAACGAGTTGGATATCTTCAGAAGTAAAGCGTTTAGGTGCACGTGTTGATGGTAAATCTGTACCAAACATAAGTGCATCTGGATTTGCATGATAAATTTCTTTCAATGTATCTTGTACATTTAAATCAACTCTACTGAAACCTGTTGCTTTTACATGAACGCCTTTGTCGACTAATCTTAAAAGGTTTGGAAGACCTTCCTTAGACAGACCGAGGTGATCAATGGATACTGCTAGTAAAGATAATATCGTTCCTTCAATGTTTGGTAAATTCTTTGAATCAATATACAGTTCACTGTGCCATCCTACTAAGTCATGTACACGTTTCGCGAAATCACTCAAATGTGCTAAGTCCTCTGAACCACCACGTTTAACATTAAATCTTAAAGCACGAACGCCTTTGTCATTTAAAGAAACAATTTCTTCATCTGAAACACTATAAGGTAATTGGGTCACACCACAGAAATCAGAACCTAAATCACTCAGTGCTTTAAGTAAATATTGTTGATCAAACCCTTGAAAAGAACCGGATACAATTGCACCACCAGCAATATTCATATCTTGTGTTTCTTCTTGATAATCCTCAGTTAGATAACTCGGCGGAATATAGCCGTTATTCTCTTTTACTTCATAATTAAAGTCAATAATATGAAAATGCGCATCAAAAATCTTCATCAAAAATCCCCCTTTTAAAATCACTATACTATACTAGAAAAAAGTTTAATAATACCTATTCATTATGGTAAGTCATTTGGAAACGTTATAGAAAAAAATAATAAATGAGTATTTAAATAATAACGGTCATTTATACATGTTTAAGGATCAAATTTTATATTCTAAACAAGAATTTGTTGCTTATTTTATGAAATGCTTGCATTTAACATCAAAGGATATTGTGATTGTTGACCGATCCAAAGGTATGGGACAACCAGTTATTCAAAATAAAGGCGATTCTAAGTTAGGCGTGGTCATTCATGCAGAACATTATAGTTCGAATTTCACGAATGATGACTATATACTATGGAATAATTATTATGAATATGTATTTTCTCATGTAAATGAAGTGAATTTTTATATTGCAGCAACAGATCGACAAAAAGCAGTTCTGAGTCATCAATTTAATCAATATTATGGGAATCTACCAAAGATATATACAGTGCCTGTTGGTAGTATTCATGATGTGATTAAGCCAGATAATAGAAAACCTTATTCAGTTATAACAGCATCAAGATTAGCCAGTGAAAAACATATAGATTGGTTAGTGAAAGCTGTCGTCAAAGCAAAACAATCTATTCCTGATTTGATATTTGATATATACGGAGAAGGCGCTGAAAGAAACATGCTTCAAAAATTAATCGAAGAAAATGAAGCGAATCACTATATCAAGCTTTTAGGACATATGAAGTTACAAGATGTATATGCTAATTATGAATTGTTTTTCGCAGGTTCAACAAGTGAAGGTTTCGGGTTAACGTTGATGGAAGCTATTGGCTCTGGTTTAGGTATGATAGGATTTGATGTCGATTATGGAAACACAACATTTATTGGTCATAATGAAAATGGATATTTAATTCCTATCGATAAAAGTTACCAATCAGAACAAGAAATCGTCGACAATTTAGCCGAAGCGGTTATTCAATTTTTCAAAAATGATACTTCATCATTTCATGAGAAATCTTATGAACGTGCTGAACATTTCAAGACTGACAATATTAAACAAAAGTGGTTTCACTTAATTGAAGAGGTGCTACATGATTAATCTATTTGAATCTTTCGATATAAGAACACAACGACTTTATAAAACATTTGAGAACGCAAAGATGAATGTACAAACCATTGTAATTGAAGAAGATGGATTCTTACCTTCAAATGTCATAACACCTTATCAATTTTTCGCTAATAATGATAATCATGCTTCAAAACCTTTATTCTTTAACCAAGTGCCATTGCCAAGATTTTGGGAAATTGAAGGTAATAATAATTCAGCAGAAATTAAAAATATGGGCGAAGTGAAATGTAGAATTATATATAAGAAGAACTACGGTCTTAGAATAGTTGAGCGAATTGAATGGTTGAACAAACAAGGTAGAACTCAAGTCATTGACTATTATAATAATAAAGGTTTAAAGTATGTGCAATTAATGGTTGATGATAATCAAAGACGTATTATTAAACGATGGTTCAACGATCGAAATGAAGAAATTATAAGTGAGAATTTCGTAACGAATGATATTATGTTGAAAATGTATCTCAATCAACAGTATCGAGAGTATTTACACCTAGTGCAAGTGTGTCTGAAAAAGCACGAAAAAAAGTTATGGCCGTTGCGAATGAATTGAATTATAAGCCGAATGCATTAGCGAGAGGGCTTATTATGAATAAGACAAATCTAGTAGGTATTGCGATGAAAGCAGTGCAGAATCCTTTCTACCATGAAACACTCGCAATATTTACGAAAAAATTAAAAGAAATTGGCTATTCTGTGCTATTTGTAAATTCAGAGAATGAAGAAATACAGCAAGAAGAAATCAATCAATTTTTAGAATATAATGTCGAAGCGATTATAGTGACAGATGCGATTTTGTCTTCTGGTTTAGTTGATAAATTATCTAAAGCACAAATTCCAGTCATCTTATTTAATAGGAGAGATGAATCTTCAGATAGTTATTCAGTAACGTGTGATAATATCAATGCTGCGACGAATATTGCAGATTATTTCTATCAAAGAGGACACAAACATAATGTGTTTATTTCAGGATTATTGAACACTTCTACAAACCAAGAGCGATTAACTGGATTTAAACGTTATTTTGACGAGAAGAATATGGAAATAGATGTTATTCATGGTGACTATACATACGAAAAAGCTTATCACCTTACTTATGAATTTTTGAAATCAGGGAAAAAGATAGATGCATTATTTGGTGCAAATGACGTTACAGCACTAGGTGCCTTAGATGCAATTAAAGCGTATGGTTTATCTGTTCCAGAAGACGTTGAAGTTATAGGATTTGATGACATTAAGATGGCTTCTTGGCCAAACAATAATCTTTCAACTTGGTCGCAACCTATTGAGGAAATGGTTGATGGTGTCATAAATATTTTAATAGATCCAAATAGCGTGGTTGAGCGAGATCAGTATATTCAAGGAAATTTGGTTAAACGAAAAACAACTGTACATACTTGACAAATGTAAGCGTTTAACATAACCTTTAGAGATGAAATATTGTTGGAGAAATATTTGTAGAGAAAACTTGGAAAGCCACCTTTAATGATTTTAAAGGTGGTTTTTTTATGGTAAATAAAAAGATTTATACGCATTATTTATTAATATGATTTGTGCTTCATTATATTTTGCTTTATTTTATATATAAATCATAGAAACCCTTTATTATTCTTACTATCTAGAGTATATTTATTGTAATAATACATAGTTAAGTAGTTATCTACAATAAATATTTACTAAAGTGGAATTTAAATTATATGTATTTTAAACTATATATAAGAGTTCTTAATTTATTATAATATTTATAATCATTCAAGTGAATAATTATTATAGAATAAAAATATAAAGGGGATAATAATTATGGATTTTACAAATAAAAAATTTAATATACATAGACTAACTATTGAGACACATAAAAATCAAGGTCTAACTTGGGATCAAATTAGTAATATGGAATTTTTAAATGATGGTTATAACAATAGAGAAAATTTCCTTATAAGTTTAGCAGCAGCGAGTGACGAAGAAATAAATAAAGGTCTTGGCCAGAATTCGACCAAATG
>OMJG01000553.1_pt1 | contig 27130 bp, 24 predicted proteins | sample 1646431 | NCBI WGS metagenome assembly OMJG01 (sample SAMN03771674, study PRJEB25209) | food metagenome | isolation source: Cotija cheese | place: Mexico:Jalisco,Michoacan | collected 2011-12-12
AATATTTCTACACGTTTAATCATATTTCTTGTCATCATATCAGCTGAAGAAAGATACATTTTTTCTTGTCCATTATGATAGAAATAATAGATTCTTGAGTGTTCTAAAAATCTACCTACAATACTGATGACTTCGATATTCTCACTTACACCTTTAATACCTGGTTTAAGACAACAAATACCACGAATAATCAGTTTGATTTTAACACCACATTGTGATGCTTCAAATAATTTTTTAATTACTTTTTTATCTGTTAATGAATTCATTTTAGCGATAATGAGACCATTGCCATGTTCTTTATGAGATTTCATTTCTTGTTCAATATGTTCAACAAAGAAATCTCGTATTTCAAATGGTGCAACGATTAGCTCATTATAATCAGGCTTTAATGAATAACCACTTAAATAATTAAAGAAGTTAATCGCATCTTGCCCTATTTTCGGGTTAGTCGTAATAATACCCATATCTGTATATATTTTAGCCGTCTTATCATTGTAATTTCCTGTTCCTAAATGAACGAAAGGTGTCACTTTTCCTTTAACTTTCTTAATAACTAGCGTAATTTTACTATGTGTTTTAAGGAATGTCATACCATATATAACATTACAGCCTGCATCCTCCAACATTCTCGCCCACTGAACATTGTTTTCTTCATCAAAACGCGCTTTTAATTCAACAAGTACTGTAACTTGTTTACCATTTTCAGCTGCATTTTTTAAAGCCTGAATGATCGGTGAATCACTACTCACACGGTAAAGTGTTTGCTTAATAGCAAGTGTATCTGGATCTTCTGAAGCTTCTTTTATAAATTCAACAATCGGCTCAAAAGTTTCATATGGATGATGGAAAAAAACATCTCTTTCCAATGCTAATTTAAAAACATTATTTTTACTTAATGAGGAAGGTAATTGTGGTGTATAAGGTTTAAATAATAGTTCTGGGAATAAATCTTCTAATTGTCCTACAAGAGAGAATAACACTGTTAAATCTAGTGGACCATTAACTCTGTATATATCTTCATTTGATAACTCAAGTTCATTCATTAAGAAAATACTCTTCACTTCTGAATCTATATGTCTACTATCAATTTCAAGTCGTACTGCTGCACCACTTTTTCTTTCTTTTAAAAATCGTTCTATTTCTATTAATAAATCTTCTGCACCTTCTTCATGAATTGTTAAATCTGCATTTCTTGTCACCCTGAATGTGTACGTATTAATCACTTCATATCCCTTAAATAATTGTTCTATAAATAATGAAATGACATCTTCAAGAAATACAATATATTTAACGCCTTCATGTTCTAACTTAATAATTCTATCTAATAATGTTGGAACGGGTACGATTGCCGATCTAATTTCACCATCATTTAACCTAATATCTACAAACAAATTCAACATTTTATTATTTAATTTTGGGAATGGCCTGTATGCATCTATCCCTAACGGTGAAAGTGTTGGTAATATATCAGTATTAAATTGATGCTGAAGTTGCTCAATTAAAGGTTCTGGCAATCTTTCTGGTTGTGTAATAAATATTTTATAGCTCTTTAACAAATCTTTTAATTCATTAAATCGCTTATATTGAAGCTCGACGTTCACTCTATTTTTCTTTTCAATGCCGATAAGTTGTTCTTTAGGTGTCAATTGCGCTTTATTTTCTGGTTCATTAAAATTCATCTTAACTTGGTCTTTCAACCCCGCTACTCTAACCATAAAAAATTCATCTAAATTAGAACTATGAATTGCTAAAAATTTCAACTGTTCTAATAAAGGATTGTTAGGATCAATTGCTTCCTCAAGAACACGATAATTAAAGTCTAGCCAACTTAATTCTCGGTTGTTGTAATATTCTGGATTGTCTAAATAAAATTGTTCCGCTTGTGCTTCCATAATTATCTCACCCTTTACAAATTTCCAATCAAGATTATAAAATCACACTACTTCATTTAAACGTAAGTTTATTAATCTTGTGTAAATATAATATTAAGTTTTTTCGGTAGTAACTTTTCTAAATGTTTTTTCTGTCTATCAGATTGATATTCTTCAGCGATTGGGTCTGTAACATATTTGGCTCTTAATTCAAATTCATTTTTCTTTTCAATTAATTCCATTGATTCGATGCAATCAGTATTAGAAACATTTAAAGCATGCGCAAACTTAATGATGCCGCCAAGCTTTTGAATAATTTCCATTTCTTCATCATCAAACCAAGGCGTTCCCTTTATATAGAACTTTAATAATGTCTTGTTTTTAAAGCTTGCCAGAAGTGCTAATTTAACCCTTTCTTTATGCGATAAACCATTAATACTTGAATTGGCTATAATATAATACGTATGTTGTGAACTAGAATCTGCATCAATAAATGAACCTAAATAATATAAATATGCCGCTTCTTTAAATATTTCTCTATCTTCTTTTGAAATTTTGAAACTAGTGATTTCTTCTAATTTGTTTAACAAATCTTCAGCTAATTTCATGCGCTGTTTACCATTTGAAGCATTGATATTATATTCATTTGCTATATGTTTTAATGCATCACTTGTGACATTATTTTTATTAAATGCCTTTGGAAATTCTTCTTTAATTCTTGTCATCACTAAACCTTCACGTAGACCTTTTCTTGAGAACGTAAAACGTTTTGCATCTGAGATATCGTATAATGTATTAAAAACAATAGAACTAGGTAAAATGATATCTGTACGGTCTCTACTTAAACCATCTAAATCTTTTAATTCATTTTTATCAGATTTTTTCAAGACATCAAACACTTCTTCAAGCCCTTTTTTAGTCATGTCATACCCATGTACACCTGCAATTGGATAGTTATTTAATGACTGATGTATACGCGCATTATTTCGGGCAGATCCACCAATTCCAATAATAGGAACGTTTTTATCTTTTATCCATTTTTCAGATTCAAACTGTTCTTTAACATACTTCTCACATTTTTTTATCGCATTTTTATCATTGTGATCTTTATCAGCAAAAAACATTTTCTCTAAAGTTACAACACCAAAAGGAAAACTTATTGCCTCTTTTAACTTTTTATCTTCAAAATAAGTTATTTCTGTTGAACCACCACCTATATCAACTGTAATACCATTATTTATATTTAAAGTATGTGTTGCTGCATAAAATCCATAAAACGCCTCATCTTGTTCTGGGATAATTTCAATATCAAGATTCGTTTTGTCTTTTACACTTTTAATAATTTCATTTATATTTTTAGATTGTCTTACTGCTGCTGTAGCTGCAGGGACAAGTTCTTCCACTTGAAATTTTTCGGCAACTTTTTTAAAACTATTTAAAGTTTCTACTAAAATATTGATTCCATCTTTATTCATTGTTTTATCTTCTTCTAAATATTGACTCAAACGTGCTGGTGTTTTAACGTTTTGTAGTTCATTTAAACCTGTATCTTTAGAGTATTCAAAAATAACAAGTCTTATAGTATTGGAACCTATATCTATTAATCCTAATCTCTTCATAAATTGCCTCCAAAGTTATATTTTGATACAGAAAAAGGTGCCTATAGCACCTTTTTTCTGTTCTTTATATTTGTGTCTTAAAGCTGCTATTATTTTTTAGAGCTTATCATATCTTCTGGTTTAATCCATTCATCAAATTGTTCTTCAGTTAGAAGTCCAGATTCAATTGCAGATTCTTTTAATGTTAATCCATTTTTGTGAGCATTTTTTGCGATTGCTGCTGCATTTTCATATCCAATATGTGGATTTAAAGCAGTAACAAGCATCAATGATTGATTTAAATATTTATCGATATTTTCTTCAATCGGTTCAATTCCAATTGCACAATTGTTATTAAATGTTTCAATACCATCAGTTAATAAATAAATTGATTGTAATGTATTGTATAAAATAACTGGTTTAAATACATTTAATTCAAAGTTACCTTGTGATGCTGCTATACCTACTGCTGCATCATTTCCTAATACTTGAACAGCAACCATTGTTAACATTTCACATTGAGTTGGGTTTACTTTACCTGGCATGATTGATGAACCTGGTTCGTTCTCTGGAATTGAAATTTCAGCTAATCCAGCTCTTGGGCCAGAAGCTAACCATCTTACGTCATTCGCAATCTTCATTAAGTCACTTGCTAATGCTTTAAGTGCGCCATGAACATAAACAACTTCATCATGAGCAGTTAATGCATGGAATTTATTTTCAGATGATACAAATGGATAGCCTAATTGTTCACTAATTTGTTTAGCCACTTTATCGCCAAATTCTGGATGTGCATTGATACCAGTACCAACTGCTGTACCACCAATTGCTAAGTTTAATAATTGACCTTTAGATTCATTTAATAAAGATTCACATTTATCTAACATATATCTCCAACCACTAACTTCTTGACCTAAAGTTAAAGGTGTTGCATCTTGTAAATGTGTTCTACCGATTTTAATAATATCTTTGAAATCTTCTTCTTTTTTCTTAAATGTATCTCTTAACGTACCAATTGCTGGTAATAATTTAGATTCAATTTCATGATATAAAGCAACATGCATTGCAGTTGGATATGTATCATTTGAACTTTGAGACATATTAACATGATCATTTGGATGAACGGACTCTTCTGAATCTTTATCTTTCAAGTATTCATTTGCAACGTAGCTCACAACTTCGTTCACGTTCATATTACTTTGTGTACCACTACCTGTTTGCCAAACTACTAGAGGAAAATGTTCATCTAAATTTCCTTTTAAAATTTCATCAGTAGCATATACAATGGCATCTTTCTTATCATCAGATAATTTACCAAGTTCATGATTTGAAATTGCTGCTGCTCTTTTTAAATGTGCAAATCCATAAATCACTTCAATTGGCATTTGTTCTTTACCTACTGGGAAATTCTGTTTACTTCTTTGTGTTTGTGCTTTCCAATATTTCTCACTTGGAACTTTAATTTCACCAAATGTATCATGTTCAATTCTGTAACTCATTTCAATACTCCCCTTTATTTCTTGAATTCATCATTCTTTATTCATCTCTATTATATCGTATAAAGAAAGCGATTTAAACTCTCAGTTGTCAGATAATTTAAATTAACGAAAAAAAAAGACTGAGACATTACATTATGTCCCAGACTCGTTTTTTAAGACTCTTGTTCAGATTTCTTTTCTTCAAAAGCTTCGTCATTTTGTTCTGATATTTGTTCCATTTCTTTACCTAGTTCTTTAACATCTTCTAGGTCTTGAACCATTTCATTTTCTTCTAGATTTTTATTCAAATTTCTCACCTTCTTATGAAAATTGAATTGAGAAGTAAGATCTAACGTCTTCAGGTAAGCCTTGTGCCGCTTCATTATCTAATACAACTGTTACCATTCTATGTTGTTTTAATTTAGCGGATTCAACAGAACCATTTGCAGGTTCTTGATATAACTGACTTACTGCTTTAGCTTTTTCTTTACCAGTGACAAGTACGATAACTTCTCTTGCTGGGTGAATTGCTTGGTCATAGTCTAATCCAGTTCTGCTATCTTCAGTTAAAGTGACAACATCTAACATTAATTTGTTTTTCTTTTTGTCAGTATTAACTTTTTCTTTAATAAACGCTTCAACATCGCTACCGACATCAGTTTTTAATACTTGTTTAGCAGGAACACCTAATTCTGTGTAATAATCTTCTTTACCATCAAAATCTAAAATATGAATTTGACTGAAATTCACAGGATTTTTCTTAACATCATCTAATAGTTCATCGAAAAATGATGTTTGCTCTGCTTCTAAATGTACGCCGACAACTGAAGTGCTGTCTGAATTAAATTGTTTGCGAACTACATCTGCAGCATATCGTGCAGCAATATCTTTTGTTTCAAATACTTTAAAGTTTAAAGCCATTTTGTCCACTCCTCATTTCAACTTGTCTATTTACAAAAATCATAACCTTTAGTCATTATCTATAATATACCCTTTTTTAATAGTAGTTAAAACATTTAATTCTGAATCAGCTATAACAAGATCTGCTTGTTTTCCAACTTTGATTGAGCCAATTCTATCATCAACTTTCAATCTAATCGCTTGGTTTAAACTTGCAGTACGCCATGCTTCTTCAAGCGGTATATTTGCAAAGTCCATTAAATTTTTTAAGCCTTTGTTCATAAGTAATATACTTCCTGCAAGTGAACCAGTTTCTAATCTTGCTTCGTTATTTTTAACAAATACATCTTGACCACCAAGATCATATTTACCATCTTTCATGCCTTTTGCACGCATTGCATCTGTAATAATGCAGAAATTCTTATTTCCTTTAGCAAGATATGCTAATTTCACTGCAGCAGGATGTGAATGAATGCCATCAACAATGACTTCTGTTGTTAATCTTTCATCAGTCAGAGCGGCACCAAATACGCCTGGTTCTCTATGTGTAAATGTCGTTTGTGCATTATATAAATGTGTAATATGCTTAAGACCATTTTGAACTGCTATTTCAATACCATCGTAATCAGATACGGTATGTCCTGCTGAAAAAATAACATCTTCATGAAGTGCTTTAATAACTTCCTCTGCACCTTCAACTTCTGGCGCAATTGTCACTATTTTAATCGCGCCATTTGCTTTATCTTGAAAATCTTTAAATTTTTGTACTGTAGGTCTTTCAACAAATGCAGGATTTTGAGCACCAACTTTATGTTCTGAAATAAAAGGACCTTCTAAATGTACACCTAGTATTTCAGCGCGTTTATCATCTATCGGTTTATAGTTTGCAACATTTTCTAATGCAGCATTGATGGCTTCAGTTGATTGCGTCATTGTTGTGGCTAAAAAGCTAGTCGTACCTTCAGATAATAATTTCTCAGATAATAGATTCAATGTTTCTGGTGTTGCATCCATTGCATCTTGGCCATAACCACCATGAATATGTATATCAATAAATCCCGGAAGTACGTGTTGACCATTCGCATCAATCGTTTGTAATGTACCTGTATATTCCCCTTCTTGAATATCGTGAATACATCCATTACGCACTTCGATATAGCCATGATCAATTTTATATATTTCAGTATAAATTTGTGCATTTTTTAAAATATAATTATCCATATCAATGTCTCCTTAAAAATGTATTTAATTATTGCCTTAATTCGTATATAATAAAGATAACATAACATTACGAGGGGGCTAATTAAATGAACACGCTATTAATCTGTATGGTTGGTGTAGCATTTATTACTGCGATGTTAACTGCTGGTCGCGATTCTAAAGACTATGGTCTTAAGGAAGAAGATTTAAACAAAGAACTTGAATCTTTAAAATCAAATAATAATTAATAACTGAGACCAAATGGCCTCAGTTTTTTTATTTCTATGATAAATTAGGATAATTTTGTTGTCTTAACGCTTCATAAATTAATATTGCAGCAGTATTAGATAAATTTAAAGATCTTACATTATCATTCATTGGAATTCTTAATGCTGTATCTTTATATTTTTCTTTAACCCAATCAGGAAGTCCTGTTGTTTCTCTACCAAATATAAAGTAATGATTTTCTTCAACATTACTGTAATCAAACTGAGTATGTGGTTGTGTACCAAACTTCGTTAATAAGTAATAGTTGCCACCTTCAGTCTTTTCGAAAAATTCTTCAATACTATCATAATAAACAATATTTACAAATTTCCAATAATCTAAACCCGCTCTTCTTAACATTTTATCATCCGTACTAAAACCTAATGGTCTAATTAAATGTAAAGTTGTATCTGTTGCTGCACAACTACGTGCAATATTCCCAGTATTCGCTGGAATTTCTGGTTGATATAAAACTACATGATTTGTCATAATTTATTTTCTCCTAATCTCTAATCCTTTAATCATTTCTTCTTGGACTTCTTCTATTTCACGTTCATAGTGTGACATAATGAATGGTCTTGCCTCTTCACCTTGTATTTGACCGATAGCCCAAAATGCAGTACCTCTTATCATTGGTCGCGGATCTGTTAACGCAACATCCTTTAATTCTGGTATTGCACTTTCTTCATTAAAGTGAGCAAGTGCGACAATCGCATTTCGTTGGATCGGCTTTTTACCTCTCCATGCACCAGCTAAATGTCCATAAGTATTTTTAAATTCTTTATTAGACATTTTAAGTAGTGGGACAAGTCTAGGTTTCAGTACCTCAGGTTCTAATATAATGTCATCATGTTCAGTATTAATTCCTCTATTTCGTGGGCATACTTGTTGGCATGTGTCACATCCATATAAACGATTTCCTATTTTATAGCGGTATTCATCTTTTAAATAACCTTTTGTTTGTGTTAAAAAGCTGATACATTTTTGACTATTTAATTGACCATTACCTACTAAGGCACCTGTCGGACATCTATCAACACAAATGTTACAATCACCACAACTATCAATAACTGGATCATCAGGTTTAAATGGAATGCTGACTAACATTTCACCTAGATAACTCCAAGTACCTAGTTCTTCATTAATAATAAAGCCATTTTTACCTGCAAATCCTAACCCAGCTCTTTCAGCTACTGAACGGTCAGACAAGACACCAGTATCGACCATTGATTTAATTTCTACATCAGGCACTTTTTCTTTTAGGAATAAACTGAGTTTATCAAGGCGATTTCTCATAATAGTATGATAATCTTGGCCCCATGAAGCACGCGCAAACATACCTCTTCTATCTCCTCTAACACTTTTAGGAGCACCCTTTAATTTATTCGGATACCCTACAGCAATTGCTATAATTGAGCGAGCAGATGGTAATGATAATTTAGGAACTGTTCTTAACTCAATATCACTTTCTTCAAACCCAGAAGCATATCCTTTAGAATGATAATCTTCTAACTTTTTCTTTAATTCATCAAAAGGATCAGCAGTTGTAAATCCAATACTATCAATACCAATTGAATGTGCATAATCTATCACTTCTTGCTTCAATTGATCTAAATTCAAATTTATTCACCTCACTATCAAACATGCTAATACATTTTAACACATTTAATAAATAAATTTACGGTATTCGTATTAATTCATTTAAATAAGTATATAAAAAATTGCTTACATATACTGTGTGGTAAATGGTATGGCAAGACAGTATTTAGCTTGTTGGTGGTGGGAACTGTTGTGAACACTTCTGACCAAACTTGTTTATAACGGGGGTGTTGTGAACACTTCTGACCAAACTTGTTCATAACGGGGGTCTTGTGAACACTTTCGCCCAAACTTGTTTATAACGGGGGCGTTAGTAACAAAACTCGGCCGAAGTGTTACTATGGACTGCCTTAGTCACAAAACTCGGCTAAAATGTAAACAAGGAGCTCCTTATTTGCACTTCTAGCCAAATCTGCTAATAACGACACCACTATTTGCACTTCTTACCAAATCTGCTAATAAGGAAACAAAAAATCCGACAGTGCTCAAAAACGCTGTCGGATTTTTTACTTTATAATGTAATTGTTGTACCTATTTTATTTGAATGAGAACTTTTTAATAATGCATGGTCTGATGATCCTGAAATAATTTTGACGCTTTTACAGCCTTCTTTTATTGCAGAGATTGCGCCAGTAACTTTAGGAATCATCCCGCCATATATTTCAGTTGTTTCTATATAATTATGAATATCATTGATACTTAAATGGCTTTGTACCTCATCTTTAATCAATACACCTGGAATATCACTTATTAAGAATAAATCGCCTTCCATTACACTCGCTATTTTATATGCAAGACTATCTGCATTTATATTATATCTTTGACCTGTATTTCTATCGATACCGATTGGTGCGATAACTGGAATACTGGTCGAACATATATTAGCCAGTGTTTCTTTATTAACGGATGTACATTCTGCTACAAAACCATATTTAGAATCTAATGGTTTAATGTCAAATAGATTCATATCAATGCCATTTATACCTAATGCTAATGAGTCATGTTGATTAATTTGATACACAACTTGTGGATTGACTTCACCTATCAAAGTACTTGAAGTTTGAAGTAACACTTCTTCATCAGTAACACGTAAGCCATCCACAAATTTACTTTCGATACCAATTTTTGTGAGTTGTTTATTAATAAACGGGCCGCCACCATGGACGATGATTGGCATATAATTTTGACTTTTTAAAGTAAGTATATCTTCTATTATCGTTTGACTTAAGTTGCTTAATACACTTCCACCAATTTTAATGACTGCATACTTCACTTAATGACCTCCTATTAAGTTCTATATAATGCATTAATTTTTACGTAATCATAGCTCAAATCGCATCCGAAAGCGGTAGATGAATGATGAGAATTTCCAACTTTCGCTTCTATTTCAATTGTATCTTGCTCCATTTTAGCTTTTAAATCTAACTCATCAAATGTTACATTCATACCTTTACTGACTAATAAATGTCCACAAAGCCAAACGTCTACTTCGTTAGTATCTACAGTATGATCTGCATAACCAATTGAAGTTACGATTCTTCCAAAGTTTGGATCAGCACCGTGTATTGCAGTTTTCACTAAGCTTGAACCTACAATCGTTTTTGCAATTGCACTATTTTGAGCTTTCGTCTTAGCACCTTTGACATTAACTTTGATTAACTTCGTCGCACCTTCACCATCTCTCGCAATACTTTGAGCTAAAAATTGACTCACATATTGGACAGCTTGGGCGAACTTTTCCCATTCTGGATGTGCTTTAGTTAATGTATATTGACCACTTTCACCGTTAGCTAAAAGTATAACCATATCATTTGTACTTGTATCACCATCGACTGTAATCATATTAAACGTTTCATCAACAGATTCTTTTAATAAACCATTCAAATCTTCAGAGTCAACATTTGCATCTGTTGTCATAAAACCAAGCATTGTAGCCATATTTGGATGAATCATACCTGACCCTTTACATGAACCGCCAATCGTAATCACTTCATCATCAATTTTAATTTGTACTGCTATATGTTTAGTCTCTTTATCAGTTGTTAAAATAGCTTCATTAAAATCAGAAGAATTCGCATTATTGAGAATATCAATATTATTCACACCATATTCAATTTTTTGCATAGGTAAAAATTCACCAATCAATCCTGTTGATGCAATTGCGATTTGATGTTCAGGTAGTTGTAGTTTAGATGAAATCCATTTCTGAGTTTGCTTTGCATCATCCAAACCTCTTTGACCTGTACAAGCATTTGCGATGGCAGAATTAATAACAATTGCAGAAAGTTTGTGTTCAACATTAATACTTTCTTCAGTGACTTTTAATGGGGCTGCTTTAAAAGCATTTTGTGTATATACCGCTGCACAATTAGCTGGAACTGATGAATATAACCAACCAAAGTCTTTCTTTTCTCTACGTAAGCCGACATGCATGCCACCAGCAATGTATCCTTTAGGTGATGCGACATCACCTTCTTCTATAACGATCATTTCAGAGTCAATTAATTCTTCAGTCTTATCTAACATCAAATTCCTCCTATTCTATGGGTATATTGGTAATAAATTTAATCCTTCATCTTCATTAAATCCAAATAATCTATTCATGTTCTGAATTGCTTGACCACTTGCACCTTTAACGAGATTATCTATAACTGCAACGATAATAGCTTTTTGTCTGTCTTCATCAACATAAATACCTATATCGCAGTAATTACTGCCTAGAACTTCTTTTGTTGTAGGGAATTCGCCAAGGTCTCTTACACGAACAAATGGTTTGTCATCATATTTCTGTTTATATATTTGATGTAATGCTTCTTCACTTGTTTGATCTTTTAAATCTACATAAATAGTAGCCAATATACCTCTTGTCATAGGAACGAGATGAGGTGTGAATGTCACTTTTATGTCTGATTTCGAGACTTGTGATAAATATTGCTCAATTTCTGGTGTATGCTTATGGGAACCTAATTTATAAGCTGAAAAGTTTTCATTTGCTTCGCCAAAATGAACATTTTGACTTAATGTTCTACCAGCACCTGAAACACCAGTTTTAGCGTCTATTATAATCGTGTCTTTATTAATTAAGTCACTTTCTAAAAGAGGGTGTAAAGATAAGAGTATTGCAGTTGGGAAACAACCCGGGTTTGCAATAATTTGTGTCGATGATCCATCTACATTTGAGCACTCAGGCAAGCTATACACCGCTTCATCCAATACACTCTGAGGAGCTGGCTTTTCTCCGTAATATTTTTCATAAATTGTGGGGTCTTTCAACCTAAAGTCTCCAGATAAATCGATTACTTTAATACCACGTTCTATTAATTTAGGAATAAAATTCTTGCTCACATTTGAGGGGGTCGCAAAAAATATTAAATCACATTGCACTGTTTCTACATCTAAACTTGTGAATTGTTCAATAATATTATTTTGTAAATGTGGATATGTTCCCTTAATATCTTGACCAGATTTCGAATGTGAGAATACATATTTGATGTTCACTTCTTTATGCTGATTTAATAATCTCATCAATTCTATTGCACCGTATCCACTACCACCGACTATACCTATATCTAACACGAAAACACCTCTTCTATTTTTAGTATTATAATACTTTAGATAAAAATTGTTTCGTTCTTTCGTTTTGAGGATTATCAAATATTTGTTCAGGTGTACCTTCTTCTTGAACAATACCTTCATCCATAAATATCACATGGTCGCTGACATTTTTAGCAAATCCCATTTCATGTGTTACAACGACCATTGTCATACCTTCTTTGGCTAAATCTTTCATAACACTTAATACTTCACCAACAACTTCGGGGTCTAAAGCTGAAGTTGGTTCATCAAATAAAATAACTGCCGGGTTCATCGCTAACGCACGAGCAATCGCTACACGTTGCTTTTGTCCACCTGATAATTTAGAAGGATAAACATCTGCTTTATCTTCTAGACCAACTTTTTTAAGTAATTGTTTAGCTTGATCTTCTAATTCGGATTTTTGTCCTTTTTTCAAAGTTAAAGGTGTTAGTGTAATATTTTCGATTACTTTTTTATGTGGAAAAAGATTAAAACCTTGGAAAACCATGCCCATTTTTTGTCTTAATTGATCCAACTTTGCACCTTTCGTATTTGTTAAATCATTATTTTCAAATATGATCTGTCCAGAGGAAGGTTCTTCTAATAAATTCAAACATCTAAGAAGCGTACTTTTACCACTACCAGATGGGCCGATAATCGCAACAACTTCTCCTTTTTCAATATTTAAATTAATACCTTTTAATACTTCATTTTTACCAAATGATTTGTGTAAATCGTTAACTTTAATCACTTACACTAAACCTCCTTTCAGCAAAGTACATCACTCTAGATAACGTAAACGTTAAGATAAAGTACAATACTGCTGCTACTAATAATGGTGTAAATGGATCAAATGATGCCCCTTGAACAACTTGAGCATTAAACATCAATTCACTTACGCCGATAACAGAAACTATAGAAGATTCTTTAATAACTGTTACAAATTCATTACCTAATGCAGGTAAAATATTTTTAATGGCTTGTGGCAAGATAACTTTAGTCATTGCTTGCGATTTATTTAATCCTAATGATCTAGCCGCTTCCATTTGGCCATTATCTACTGCGTTAATACCAGCTCTGATAATTTCTGCAATATAAGCACTACAGTTAATGATGAGTGCGATAATACCACAAATTAATGCTGATAAATCTAATCCAAGTACTGCTGTAGTACCGAAATAAACTAAGAATACTTGAACAAGTAATGGTGTGCCTCTTATAAATTCAATGTAAACTGAAGCAATCGATTTAAATATTTTACTATTACTTAATTTCATAAGTGCTAAGAAACAACCAATTAATGCCCCTGCTACTACACCTAAGAATGATAATAGAATCGTATAACCTACACCATGTAAGAAATATGAACCATATTTACTGAAGAAAGAACCATCATCGAACATCGCTTCAGTTGCTTTATCTTGATAGTCTTTAATCAAATTATTGTCACGAACTTCTTTAACACTCTTATTAACCCTCTTCATTAATTCAGGTGAATTTTTCGGTAATGCAATGGCTGTTGTCTTGTCTGCATCTGAAAATGTAACATCTGAATATGTTAAATTAGGATTCTTCTCTAAATATGCATCAGCAACAGGTCCTTCAATAATCATGCCGTCTACTTTTCCAGAATTAAGTGACATAATAACTTCCGGTACTCTCGTTAATGAGCTAACTTGAGATTCTGGCATTTCTGTTTTTGCCAATTCTTCTTGAGTCGTTTGCTTTTGCACGCCGACCATTTTTCCTTTAAAATCATCAATCGTTTTTAATTTGTCTTTATCTTTTTTCTGTATAATCATTCTTTGGTTAACTTCCATATAATCATCAGAAAAATCAACTTGTTTCTTTCTCTCAGGAGTTGGAGCCATACCAGAAATAATCATGTCGATTTTTCCAGTTTTTAAAGCACCTAGTAAACTATCAAATTGCATATTCACAATCTTAAGTTTAATATCATTGTCTTTTGCAATTTTTTTAGCAAGTTCTATATCTATCCCAGCATATTCACGTTCACCATCTTTAGTGTGCTCAAACTCATAAGGTGCATAATCTGCTGATAAGCCTACTCTTAACTCGCCTCGTTCTTTAGCTTTATCCCATTGATCAGTTTCTGCAGCTTGTGACTTTATGGGGGCTAAATAAGGAATTGTAAGTAGTAAACAAATTGTTGCTATAACTACTTTAGTAAATACATTTCTTTTCAAATTCGTTACCTCCTGAATTAATAATATTCATTATTATACGCATTTATGAAATTTTATGCAATAGCTTTTTATAAAAAAAGTATGAACGAACGTTCATTCATACTTTACTTAGTTGAACTTCATTTTCACTGTATCCAGTTGTGATAACTTCAAGTGCACTATCCAATGAAATTTCAACCATATTTTGTACGGCTGTATGTGTATAAAATGCAATATGAGGTGAAATTAATACATCGTCACGTGACATCAATTCTTTTAAAGTAGGATCTTCAATTTCTTTGTCTGTATAATCATATGAGAAATATGCAAACTCATTTTCATATACATCTAAAGCGACACTATGTAATTTACCGCTATTTAATGCTTGAATGACATCATTAGTCTTCACTGTCGCACCTCTAGCTGTATTCACTAAATATGCACCATTTTTCATATATTTAATCGTCTCTTCATTAATAATATGTGTCGTTTCTTCATTTGCAGGAACATGTAATGTGATTAAATCAGCTTTAGATAGTCCTTCTTGTAAACTTTGTACATATTCAATATCGCTCAACGATTGATCATAAGGGTCATACCCGATAACTTCCGCACCAAATCCTTTAAATAATTGTGCTGACACTTTACCTATTCTACCAACACCTATAACCAGTACCGTCATACTTCTTAGTTCTTTAGCGATTACTGTTTCATCCCAAGTAAAATCTTGATGTTCTACTTTTTTATTTATTTTATTAATGTTTCTTATTAATTCTAAAGCTCTACAAACTGCAAATTCCGCAATTGCATTTGGACTATATGAAGGAATATTTGTAATTTTTATATCATGTTTAGCAGCTTCATCTAAATTAAACATATCAAACCCAGCCGCACGACCAGCAATTTGTTTAATACCAACATCCTTAAGTGCTTCGTAAATTCTGTCATCAAACTTAAATAACTGTTGAGTACTCACACCATCAAAAGATGATAAAGTATGGACATTATCTAAAGTTAAATCCTCTTCCGTACATTCAATTTCATGACCATTAGTTTGACCCCACTGATATGCATAAGGCTTTTCATCTTCTCTTATATTAAATAATTTAAATCGCATAATTCGTACTTCCTTTCAGTAAAAAATAAATAATGATTAATTCTACAACACTTTATGAAAACAAACAATCTCTTTTTCATAATATTCTTACAATTAAAAGTGTGGGTATGTAATGTGGTTGAAAACATATTTATCAAGAAGTTAAACTAACAGCGTCCTTATGAACAGATTTGTCTAAACTTGTTCATAACGATAGCCTTGTGAACACTTCTCGCCAAACTTGTTCATAACGACGTCCTTGTGAACACTTCTTGCCAAACTTGCTAATAACTCACCCAGTATTTGCACTTCTATCCAAACTTGCTAATAACGCACCCAGTATTTGCACTTCTCACCAAACTTGCTAATAACGGCACCAGTATCCAGACAAATATAAAGGCTGAGACATTTTTCTTGTCTCAGCCTTCACTTCATTCTAATTATTCTCTTTAAATAAAAACATTTCTTGATTGTATTTTGGAAGTATTTTCAAACAAACTTTATGTACAATATATGCAAATACAAACGGTATGACGAAATATGCTACACCTAGTATTAATATATTTATGAATACTGATCCTTCCATAAATTTTAATGCGTTTGCTGGTCCAACAAATCCGGTATAACCAAATCCGGTAGACATTGGTGTACCTTTTATGCCAACGAAATAAGTGAGTAATCCACTCATTAGTCCATTTATGATTAATGGTACTGCGATGATAGGATTTTTGAAATATACTGGAATCATCATTTTAGCAGCACCGATAATAAGAACGATATTGATACCTTTATCGTTTACTTTCCATGAGCCCATTAAGAAAGTCACACATGCTGCAACAATCCCCATATTGCCAGCTCCTGAACTTAAACCGTTTAAACCAACTGCAGTAGCTATTGCGACAACTGAAATTGGGGTTACCATTAATAATGCATAAGTAATCGCGATCAATATACACATCATTAAAGGATTCAATGTAGAAAATTGTTCTATTAATTTGCCGATTCCTTTTGTCACATTACTAACATATGGAAGTGTTAGCATACCTATAAATCCACTGACAACTGAAATAATAATTGGCATAATCAACATATCTAAAGAACCAAATTTCCCTTTCAATTTAATCATCAAATAACAACTGATAACTAGCACAACGATTAAATTGACGACATCCCCTATACTTACAAATATAAATTGACCATTTTGTATTTTCACAGCGCCTGAACCTATTAATCCTGCAGCACCAATCATAACTGCATCAGTAGCTTGGAATTTAAATTGATGTGCAACAACGATGCCTATAATAAAACTCATCGCAAACTGCATGAGTAATAATGCTTGATTAAACATTTCTAATAGCGGATGAAACTGTGATAAATAACTAAATAACACACCAAGTATGGCGTTAGGTATTAATGCTATAACAATGCCTACACCTATACCATTTAAAATATTAAAGAAAAATTCCTTTACTGTGAAATGTTTATCCATAAAATGCCTCCTGAAATAATATGTATTAATGATATATGACTTTATTTTTATAGACAATGCTATTTTTACTATTTTACTTTACTTTGGTATAGTTTAATGTAATAGTTTAAATAACAACGTTGTTATAGGAGGATTTTTACATGTTTAATATGATTTCACAAGATAAAAATACAATTGTAATCAGTGACAGGCAAAACGAGCATTTCTTTACAATCCGCATATTAGAAGATTACTTAATCAATATTAAATCTTCTACAGAGAAAGAAATCACTTTACCGACTTGGACCATTACACCTGGAGATACTGACTTACCTTTCGAAGGTCTCTCTAGATACGACCAATCTAACTTTTCATGTCCACAATATGAAATTTCAGAAGAACAAAACAATATTATAATTAAGACAAAGTCATTAAAACTTATCATTGATAAAGAAGATTTCTATTGTAGTTGGTATGATATAAGTTCATCTGACAAAGAAATTGAAATTATGCAAGACCGTAAGACAGGCAGCTATCAACATCATATATCAAGAAATCATCCGACTTGTCATTATTTAAATAGAGATAAAAATGAAATGTATTTTGGTCTCGGTGAAAAGAGTGGAAAAGTGAATAAACATGGCAGACGATTCAGAATGAAAAATATAGATGCTATGGGCTATAATGCTGAAACGACTGATCCTCTTTATAAACATATTCCTTATTATCTCACATACAAAACTGATGAAAATATATCATTTGGTATCTTCTACGATGATTATCAAGACTCTATTGTAGATCTTGGACAAGAGTTAGATAATTATCACGGTCATTATAGATATTACGAAACTAAGTCAGATTTTCTTGATTATTACGTTATTGCCGGTCCGACTATTCAACAAGTAACGACGCGTTTTAGTCATTTAACAGGTAGACCAACACTCATGCCTGAATGGAGTTTGTCATATTCTGGCTCAACAATGCAATACACAGATTTGCCAAATTCAGATGAAAGACTGATATCTTTTCTAGATCAATGTAACACACATAATATTACGATTAGATCTTTCCACCTTTCATCAGGTTATACATCCATTCATGATAAGAGATACGTTTTTAATTGGAATTATGATAAATTTAAAGACCCAAAATCTTTTGGAAAAGTTTATACAGATCAAAATGTAGAATTAGTTGCGAATATTAAACCTACCCTACTTACAGATCATCCTTTACTAGATGAAGTATTAGCCTTTGATGGATTTATTAAAGATATGAATGGCCAACCGCTTCTTGTACAATTTTGGGATGAAAAAGGATACTACTTAGACTTTACAAATAAAGACACTATTAAATGGTGGCAATCTAAAATAGAACAACAATTATTATCTAATCATGTTAACTGTACTTGGAATGATAATAACGAATTCGAAATTTGGGATGATAAAGCTAAAGTAAATGGTTTCGGCAATGAAGCAAATTTCCAAGATTATAAAGCAATTATGCCTATATTAATGATGAAAGCATCAAGAGAAATTCAACAACAATATCATAAAGAACAATATCCATATATCATAAGTAGATCTGGTGCAGCTGGTATGAGTAAATACGTTCAAACTTGGACAGGTGATAACTATACGAGTTGGCATACATTAAAATATAATAATGCTATGGCAATTGGGTTAAGTCTATCTGGTGTTTATAACTTTGGCCATGATATTGGCGGTTTTTCTGGTGATAAACCAGAAGCAGAATTATTTTTAAGATGGGTACAATGTGGTGCTTATTATCCAAGATTTTCAATCCACTCATGGAATGATGACGGTTCAGTAAATGAGCCTTGGATGCATAATGAAGTCTTATCTGAAGTTAAACAAGCCATGCACTTCCACGAAAAGCTTAAACCATATCTTCAGTCATTAGTTGTACAGGCACATGAGGCGTATGAACCAATTATTAGACCTACTTTTTACCAATTTGAAAGTGATATTAATACTTTTGAAGAAAATGATGAATTTATGTTAGGTGAGCATATGTTAATTGCCCCTATCGTAGAAAAAGCTCAACTAGAAAGAACAGTCTATTTACCTAAAAACAACAAAGGTTGGATTGATTTTCATAGCGGTGAACAATATGAAGGTGGTCAAACAATAACCGTAAAAACGACTTTACAACATATCCCAACATTTGTAGTAAAAGGCGCAACGATACCAGTTTATCAAGATGATTTAAAAACAATTGAAAATCTACAGTTCTAAATAAATAAGAACCTAAGACGATGCTGTCTTAGGTTCTTATCTTTATATAGCATCTACGCCTTCTATATTATATAATGACACGGCGTTATTAAAGCAAATATCCTTAATAATTTCAGAAAGAATTTCATCATCATCAATGATTTCTCCTCTTTCCACACGTTTACCAATCATTTCACATAAAATCCTTCTAAAATATTCATGTCTTGTATATGATAATAAACTTCTTGAATCAGTTAACATACCAACGAAAGTAGATAACAATCCAACATTTGCGTATTCTACTAAATGTTGTTCCATTCCTTCTTTAGTATCATTGAACCACCATGCAGCACCAAGCTGCACTTTGACTTTATCTGAAGTAAAGTTTCCAGCTGTAGCTTGCACCATTAAGTGATCATTAGCATTATTAGGATAAATAATTGTATCTGATAATGCATCATTTTGACTTAAATGATCTAAAAATCTATTTAAATCAGTAGAACTTAGCATATCACCTACACTATCAAATCCAGCATCTGGACCAACTTCTTCAAACAATAATGTATTATTGTTTCTCACTGGTCCAAGATGAAACTGTACAACCCAATTATATTTTTTATACGTTTTACTTACTTCGGTTAAAATATATCCAGATAATCTACTTAAATCTTCCTCATCTAATTGTTTACCTTGCTTAATTTGTTCAAAATACTGTTCAGCTTGGTCTTTAGTTACATCCACTTTAAGTACTTTAGCAAAGCTTTGATCAGAACTTCTTGCGCCATTTTGATGGAAGTATTCAATTCGTTCATTGAGCGCATTAATATATTCTTCCAAATGATTTATTTTTCTTTCTGTAGCATTTTCTAATTGGTTAATAGATGCTTCTACATTATCTTTCGTTAAGGCGATATAACGATCCGGTCTAAATGTTGGTAATACTTTAACATCAAATGACTTATCCTCACGAAGTAATTGATGATATTTCAAATCATCACATGGATCATCAGTTGTACAAATGATTTGGACGTTGCTTCTTTCTATTAATTTTCTTGGAAGAAATTCTGGTTGTTGTAAACTTTCATTTAACTGATTATATAATTGTTCTTTATCAATTTTATTTAAATTTTCATTGATATTGAAATACCTTGCTAATTCTAAATGACACCAGTGATACATCGGATTCATAATACTTTTAGGCAATAAACTTATAAATGCTTCGAATTTTTCTTTATCAGTTTTGTCTCCAGTAATAAACGACTCATCTATTCCATATGCGCGCATTAAACGCCATTTATAATGATCATGTTTTAGCCAAACTTCAGTAATCGTATTAAAAGGTTTATTCTCATAAATTTCTTTCGGATCTAAATGACAATGAAAATCAAAAATTGGTATATCTTTAGCTATATTGTATAAAGCCTGTCCTCTTTCAGATTGAACAATAAAATTTTCTTTAATTAAACTCATAAATACTCACCTTTCCTATAGCCCAAGTAATTTTGGTAAAAATAACGATAATTGTGGTACGAACGTAATTAATAACAACAGTATAATTAAAATAATAAAGTATGGTATTAATGTCTTAATGACACTTTCAATTCGTACATTTGCAACACTACTACCAACAAATAACGCACTACCTACTGGAGGTGTTATATTACCTATACATAAGTTAAATGCGATTACTATACCGAAATGAACTGGATCTAATCCGATACTTTCTGCAATCGGTAAGAAAATTGGAGTGAATATAAGTACTGCTGGTGTTATGTCCATAAATGTACCGATGATTAATAAAATTAAATTCATTAACAGTAATAATAAAATTGGATTTTCAGTTAATGATAATATGCCGCCAGAAATTGCTTCTGGTAATCCTGTAAAACTCATAACGAGTGAGAATAATGCAGATGCTGTAATTAAGAATAAAATCATACCTGTAATTTCTACTGTTTCTATAATAATCGCAGGTATATCTTTAATTTTTAAATTTTTATAGATGAGTGACAGTATAAACGCATATAGAACTGCGACTGCTGCACCCTCTGTTGCTGTGAATATTCCAGCTACAATACCACCGATTACGATAATAATTAATAGTAAACTTGGAATAGCATCTAAAGTTAAAAATAATTTATCTTTCCAACTCACTTTTTCAGAAACTGGATAGCCATGTTTTTTAGCTAAAAAGTAAGCAACAACCATACAGCCTAGACCCCATAGAATTCCAGGAACGTAACCTGCAATAAATAATGCAGCAATTGATGTCCCACCACTTACAAGTGAATAAACAATCAATAATGAACTTGGTGGAATTAATAATCCTGAAGGTGCTGATGCAATATTAGCAGCTGCAGAATATGACTTTTTATAACCTTGTGTTGTTTCCATCGGTGTCATGATTCTTCCCATTGCTGCAGCAGCTGCAACACTTGATCCTGAAATCGAACCAAACAACATATTCCCTACAATGTTCGTATGTGCTAAAGAACCAGGTAATCTACCTACTAACACTTTCGCAAAGTTAATTAATCTAAATGCAATACCACCGTTATTCATCAATATTCCAGCTAGTACAAATAGCGGAATGGCAAGCATTGTAAAGTTATCAATACCAGTTACCATTCTTTGGGCAGCAGTAAGTATTGTGACATCAAACGGGAAAATAAGTATTAACGTTAATAATGAACTTAAAATAATTGAAATAGCGATTGGAATACCAAATGCTAAAAATATTGCTAATGATACAAATAATACGATTCCAGCAATTGTCGTCATTACACTTCACCGCCTTCATCATTTTCAGGTAACTCATTTGTTATAATGCCTCGAATTGAATAAAAAGCAATAAAAAGTCCTGATATAGGTAACGCACCATACATTAGCGCCATTGAAACACCTGTAGCTGGTGCATATTGAGTCCATGTAAGAGCTACAATTTTAATGCCACCGTATATCATCAAAATTAAAGCAACTAATAAAATAATGATATTCGTCAATCTTTCTATAAATAACTGTGCTTTAAGTGGAAACTTTTCTCTTATAAATAAAATTGCAATATGTTTTTTCTTACCAAATACATATGCTGCACTTAACAATGCAAACCAGATTAACAAGAAGCGAATGATTTCTTCACTTGTCGTACTTGGCGTGTTCAATATATATCTTGTTATCACTTGCCAAACTGATAAAATGACCATCACAGTTATCAATACACCAGACACAGAAAGCAAAGTTCTATCTATATAATGTGTTAATTTATTCATTTTGTTCTGCCTCCTTAATCAATTTGTATTGTTTTTCTGTTCCTTTATTATTTTTAAATTCTTCTTGTAGAGGTTTTACAGCTTTTTTGAAAGTAGACTTATCTACATCATGGAATTTCACATTCATATCTTCTTTAGCTGATTTAATTGCCTCTTTAATAGCTTTATCCCAGATGACTTCATGCTTTTCAGTAGATGATCTTGCTGCGCTTTTTATCCATCCTTTTTCTTCTTTAGTTAAATCATTGTATGCATCCTTATTCATAATTAAAATATCAGGAACGATAGCATGCTCAGTATTATAATAATTTTTTGCAACTTCTCCATGTTTATTGTCCGTCAATGCTGTTTCATTATTCTCAGCTGCATCAATAACACCAGATTGAAGTGCTGTATAAACTTCACCAAATGCCATTGGAGTTGGCGTACCACCTAATGACTTAACAAGTTGCACACTTGTTTTACTTGGCTGAACACGTGTTTTTAAACCATGTAAGTCTTTATTCGTCTTTATTTCTCTATCTTTTGTATATATATTTCTTAATCCTGCGTCATAGTAAGTAATACCTACAAACCCGTTGTCTTTAGTCGTATTAAAGAACGAATTTTGTACTTCAGTTTTTTTCATAATAGATCGGAAACTATCTTGAGATTTAAATAGATATGGCATACTAAATAAAGAATACGACTCAGAGAAACTTTCAAGTGCACTTGCTGACACTTTTGTAAATTGAATGGCATTTGTTTGAGTCATTTCAATTGCTTCCCGCTCACTTCCAAGTTGTCCGTTCGCATATATTTTAATTTTTAATTTTCCATGAGATTTCTTTTCTACTTCTTTTTTAAATTCTTCTAACGATTTATGTACTGGATGCGTTGTAGATTGGTTGTGTGCTAATGTTAAAGTTTTAACATCTTTATCTTGTGCGTCACTTTGTTGGCATCCATACAAAACTGTGAATACGCTTACAATTAACAGTAAAAATTTTTTCATCTCTCATCCCCCATTAATTTTAAAAAAGTAATCAAATTGACTACTTCTTTAATACTTATTGATAAGTATAAATCAAATGAAACAAAATAACAACGTTGTTATTTATAGAAAATGTGTGCTTATGGTATAATATAGGAAATAATATTTAAAGGAGACTCACATGGCTGTAACATTAAAAGACATAGCAAATGCCTGTGGTGTTAGTTATTCAACAGTAAGTAAAGCGTTAAAAAATTCTCCTTTAGTTACTGCTGAAACAACAGAGCGCATACAGCAAAAGGCAAAAGAAATGAATTATATACCTAATAATTCCGCTCGTTCTTTAGTCTCAAATAAGAGCCAAACAATTGGACTCATTTGGCCATCAGTAGACAGAGTTGCAGTATCAACTCTTGTTTCAGAAATCAATAACTTTTTAAAGAATACTGGATATTTTATGTCTGTATCAATCGATGATGTGGAAACTGCTGCGCATAAATTTTTAGAATTACGATTTGATGGCATCATCGTATTTGATGAAGGAGAAGCTTCTACCTTACCAAGTATCATTAGTTCAAATATCCCAGTAGTTGCCTATGGTACAGACCGAGAGCTCGAATATCCTATTGTAAATGTTAATCATAAACAAGCAATGATTCTTTCTTTAGATGATTTAATGCAAAATAATATAACAAATATTTGCTATATTGGGGATCTCAACACTGATGATATTCGACAAATTATAAAGAAAGAAACTTTTGAACGTTATTGTAAAGAACACAATCTTGAATATAATATGATTGATTCAAAGGGACTATCTGCTGAAGATACATTTTTTGCATTAAAATCATATTTGACTAATCATACGTTGCCAGAAGGTATCATTTGCGGAAGTTACGATATTACTTTAGGACTCGTTCACACTTTAAAAGATTCACTTGATCAACATATTGTGTACTCATACGACAACGTACCTCAATTTGACCATATGGATACAGTGATTCATTCAGTCGGTGTCCCAACTAAGAAAATTGCTGAAGCGTTAGTTAATATCCTTATCAATGCAATTGAATCTAAGGAAAATCAATCAAATGTCTATCATCTTGAGCCTGAATTAGTAAAGCGGAAATAAAGACAAAAAAATGACTACAAAATTGTAGTCATTTTTTTACTGTTGTTCCTTGATGGAATCTCATCTTCCACTCTGATTGCTTTCTAATCCATAATGTACTCCGCTTAGTTGTTATATGATCAGTTTTATTGATTAATTCATAAGTCGTTAGTACAATACCTTTTTGAATTTTTTCAACTATAAAATCCGAAATCTCATAATCAAATGTATGTAAAGTGCCTTCTTCAATATCTCGTTTATATATCATTCTGCCAGACTTACCTATTTCTTTAAAATCATCATCAAGTAAATTTAAGATAAACGACTTATCCTTTCTATTACTCGCATCCAAATGTGCACATTCTAATTCATAAAATTGCTGTTTAATAAATTACACCTACTTTATCTTTGTAAATATAGTTCAACTTATATGCTAAAATAATAACATAGTAATAAGTATAATCGAGGGGGTAAGTAAATGACAAATTTAAAAGAAGTAGCTAAACGAGCTGGTGTTTCACCAAGTACCGTATCACGAGTAATTAATAACCACCCTTATGTTAATGAAGATAAAAGACAAAAAGTACTTGATACTATAGAAGAATTAAATTATATACCAAATATCAATGCAATTCATTTAAAAAAAGGTAAAACAAATTTAATAGGTGTTGTATTACCGTTCTCTAATCACCCCTATTTTTCACAATTAATTCAAGGTATTTCTGAAGAAGCGATTAAATCAAACAAAAAAATTGTTTTATTCCAAACTGCCTATGATACTGATCAAGAAATTGACGCTTTGGAAATGTTAAAACTAAAACAGATAGATGCACTCATTATATGTTCAAGGAATATTTCATTAAATATAGTTGAACAGTACATAGAGTATGGACCAATTTCTATATTCGAAAATATTTCAAACTCTAAATTTAGAACAACATATATTGATCACTACAACGCCTTCAAACAAGCATTAAATCATCTATACAATAACGGACATAGACATATTGCATGTGCCATAAATAGAAGAAATAGTACTAGTTCAATTTTAAGAATAAAAGCATATAAAGACTTTTGCAGTGAGAATGCTTTACCCTTCAATGATCAAGATATATTTGAGAATTTTGTATTATTAGAAGATGGTCAAAGACTTGCTCAAGAAATTGATAATAAAGAAAATCCACCTACAGCAATTGTTGTTTCTGGAGATAACACAGCTGCTGGATTGTTTATTAGTTTAAATGACGAACAAAAGAAAAACATATCTATCATTGGTTTTGAAAATCACAAAATTTCCAAGTTGCTAAACCTTACTACAATAGAGATTCCCCTCTTCCAAATTGGTAAAAGTTTGTTTAATCAACTATATGAAGATAAACTGAATAACTATTTATTTGAGATAAAACTTATTAAAAGAAACTCAGTATTTAAATTAAACCATTGACATGAAATGCATTTCATAGATTATCCTTTAATCAATCACATATATTAGGGGGTAATTAAAATGAACAAACAAAAAGTTGGTATTGATGGTTGCAATTTTACTTCAGAAATTTATGTCGAAATACTTCAACACACTAGCAATATTGATATTGTCGCTTGTACTGATGAGAGCCTATCAAAAGCAATTAGTATGAAAAACAAATATGATATCCCTCAAGTAATGACAAGAAGTAAAATGTACAAAGATAAGAGAATTGATTACATTATTAAACTTTAATAGAACAAAAAAAGTCTTAAGCGATTAGCTTAAGACTTTTTCATTAATTATATATACCGGTGGTCGGGTTCGAACCGACACGTCCTCAACGGACACGGGATTTTGAGTCCCGCGTGTCTGCCAATTCCACCACACCGGCTTAATAAAAATCCTACAAAAAAATCTTCCCAATGGAAGAAATAAATGGAGCGGAAGATAGGACTTACACCTATATCTAATTCCGGGAAGGAATGTATTCTAAGAGTTGAAATACTCCCGCATTTTAATAAATAAAAGTATTAATAATAATGGAGCGGAAGATAGGACTTGCACCTATATCTCATTCCGGGAAGGAATGTATTCTAAAAGTTGAAATACTCCCGCAAAGTTATTAATGGAGGCGGCAACCGGATTTGAACCGGTGAATAGAGGTTTTGCAGACCTCGGCCTTACCACTTGGCTATGCCGCCAGACTACTGGGCTAGCTGGATTCGAACCAGCGAGTGACGGAGTCAAAGTCCGTTGCCTTACCGCTTGGCTATAGCCCAAAAATGGTGGAGGGGGGCAGATTCGAACTGCCGAACCCGAAGGAGCGGATTTACAGG
>OMJG01000554.1_pt1 | contig 27127 bp, 24 predicted proteins | sample 1646431 | NCBI WGS metagenome assembly OMJG01 (sample SAMN03771674, study PRJEB25209) | food metagenome | isolation source: Cotija cheese | place: Mexico:Jalisco,Michoacan | collected 2011-12-12
TCCAGGCCATCGCCCCCAGGCACAGGGCCGCGCGGGCATCGGGCAGCAGGGCCAGTTCCCGGTCCAGGAATGCCGAACAGGTGTGCCTCTCCTGGACCGTGGGGCGGTTGGCCGGCGGGGCGCAGCGCACCGGGGAGAGGATCCGGCAGCCGCGCAGCTCCAGACCGTCCCGGGCGTCGACGGCGCCCGGCGTGCTCGCCAGACCGGCCCGGTTCAGTGCGGCGTAGAGCCAGTCCCCCGACGTGTCGCCGGTGAACATCCGACCCGTGCGATTGGCGCCGTGGGCGGCCGGGGCCAGACCTATCACGAGCAGCCGGGCACGGGCGTCACCGAAGGAGGGCACCGGACGCCCCCAGTAGGGCTGGTCCGCGAAGGAGGCCCGCTTCTCAACGGCGACCCGTTCCCGCCAGGACACCAGCCTCGGGCAGGCCCGGCAGACCGACACGACGGCGTCCAGAGCGCCGAGGTCGCCCGCCGAGAGCGCCAGGTCGGCGACCTGCGTCCCCGTGGTGGCCACCGGCGTCGAGGCATCGGCGGGGTCGCCCGGCCATCCCGTGCCCGGGGGCACGGGGGACTCGAAGAGATCACCGGTGCGCGGATGGGGGAGAGCGGACACCCTGAGAGTCTGCCACCCGGCCGTGTGCAGCGGGACCCGTCTAGTGTTGACCCCATGGAGGGCCTGCAGGTGACGACGGGGGAGCCCGGGGGCGATTTCCAGATCGGTGACGCCCACCTCCACGAGCGCTTCTCCCACAGCTCGGGTCCCGGCGGCCAGGGCGTCAACACCTCCTCCTCGAGGGTCGAACTCAGCCTGGACGTGGCCGGCTGCCCCGACATCCCCGAGCACCTGCGCCCCCGCCTGCTCGCCGGCCTGGATCATCGGCTGGTCGACGGCGTCCTCACCGTGGCGGCCTCCCAGTACCGTGAACAGCTCGCCAACCGGCGTGCCGCCCGGCAGCGCATGGCCGCCCTGCTGAGCGGTGCGGCCCGGCCGGTACGGACCCGCAGGCGCACCCGGCCCACCCGCGGGTCGACGCGCCGTCGTCTGGAGGCCAAGAAGAGGCGCTCCCGGACGAAGGCGGACCGGCGGCCCCCCACGGACTGGTGAACAGCGGCCAGGACGGCTGTCAACCGCTCGAAAAGCTGCTGTAACGGTGTCGTAACCCCCGTTACGTAACGTCGTCAACATCGAACGACGACGAGGCGGGTCGGTGCCGCCTCGCAGCTGTGCCGCCATATTCCGCCTCGACAGACTCCCGGTGCTTCCGGGGCGGAGGAGGCAATGCGATGACAACCGAGTTCGATCTGGTGGCGGGGGAGGCCACCGCCGACGCCCTGGCGTCGGACCGGGAGAGAAACCACCACATGTACTCCCCGGTGATGCAGCTGGTCGCCGTCGTGGCGACCCTCGGAATCCTGGCCTATGCGGGTTTCCTGCTGAGTCCCTCCAACCGGGGCGACATCCTGCCGTACAGCATCGTCATCATCGCCGAGGCGGTGCTGATCTTCCACGCCCTGATGGCGATGTGGATCATCATCTCGGGGATGCGCAGCTCACGGCCGTACTCGTACTACCTCGCCAGGCAGCAGATGTTCGACGCCGAGCTCATCGAGACCAGCTGCACCGAGCCGGAGGATCCCTCGCAGTGGCCGATCATGTTCGGCGGCCGCCGGGCGTCGGTCGACGTTCTCATCACCGTCTACGGGGAGCCGGTCGCGGTGATCGAGCGCACCGTGCAGGCCGCACTAGCGGTGCGCGGGTACCACGCCACCTACATCCTCGATGACGGCGACTCCGACGAGGTGCGCGACCTCGCCCGCCGGCTGGGCTGCCACTACATCCGGCGGTTGACCCACAACGGCGCGAAGGCCGGCAACGTCAACAATGCGCTGACCGTGGCCAAGGGGGAGTTCTTCATCATCCTGGACGCCGATTTCGTGCCCCGGCCCAACCTCATCGAGGAGACGCTGCCCTTCATGGCCGATGACCGGGTGGCCTTCGTGCAGACCCCGCAGACCTACGGCAACATGCACAACATCCTGTCGCGGGGCGCCGGGTACATGCAGACGATGTTCTACCGCTACATCCAGACGGGCCGCAACCAGTTCAACGCCGCCTTCTGCGTCGGGACGAATGTGATGTTCCGGCGCTCGGCCGTCCTGGAGATCGGCGGCATGTACACCGGATCCAAGTCCGAGGACGTGTGGACCTCCCTGATGCTCCACGAGAACGGCTGGCGGTCGGTCTACACCCCGATCACGGTGGCCGTCGGTGATGCCCCGGAGACCATCGAGGCCTACAGCAAGCAGCAGCTGCGCTGGGCCACCGGGGGATTTGAGATCCTGTTCACCCACAACCCGCTGAGCCCGCGCCGCCGCCTGTCGGCGGGGCAGCGGCTGATGTACTTCGTCACTGCCAGCTTCTATCTGCTGGGCATCACCCCCGGCCTGCTCATGACGGTGCCCCTGCTGGAGATCTTCTTCGACCTGCACCCGATGAACCTCACGGTCTCCTGGTGGCAGTGGCTGCTCTACTACGGCGGCTTCTACATCATGCAGATCGTGCTGGCCTCGGTGGTGCTCGGCAGGTTCCGGTGGGAGGTGCTGGTGCTGTCGGTGTGCTCATTCCCGATCTACGCCAAGGCCCTCTACAACGCCCTGCTCGGCATCGACCAGGCCTGGTCGGTCACCGGTGCGAGACAGGCGCGGCGGAACTCGGCCTTCAACTTCACGATTCCCCAGGCCCTCACCCTCGTCGCAGTGCTGCTCGCCCTGGCCACCTCGGTGTGGAGGGACCTGAGACTCGGATTCCTCAACATCGCGACGGTCTGGCTGGCTCTCAACAGCGTCTTCCTGGTCGCCTTCCTGTGGATCGGCGTCCAGGAGGCGGTGCGGGCGCGCGGGACGGCCGGGCAGCCCCAGGCCGAGATCGACGAGCCGAGGCGCCGCGGCATCGCCCTGGTCCCGGTGCTGGACAGGGGCCGTATCGCGGCCGCCCGAGACAGCATCGGCATCATCGCCGGCACCGGCGACCCGGCGTCCATCGAATGGCCCGACGACCCGACGGTGGCCCAGCCCCTCGGGCGGGGGCGACCGTCCCGGATCACCGACACGCCCAGGAGGAGAGCGATCTCATGACCATGCTCAACCGGCTCAAACTGCTCATCGGAATCATCCTCGTGCTGGCCATCGGCTGCTCCCTCATCCTGCTGTTCAACCAGCGCCAGGCCCGGGTCAACAGCCGCCAGGCCACGGTGCAGGCCCCGGTCGCCACCGTCGGGGCGGCCTACAGCGGGGTCGTCACGGCCCTGAACGTCACCAACGGCAAGCGCGTGCACAAGGGGGATCTGCTCATGACCACCGTCAGCCAGGACCTCCAGCAGGCGGTGGCGCTGGGTGCCCACCCGACCAGCAACATCGCCTTCGACGTGAATCTCAAGGCCTCCACCATCACCTACAAGGCCGCCGCCGACGGATACGTCTCCGGGCTGGAGGCCAATGTCGGCAGCTTCGTGCCGGCCGGCGCCCAGATCGCATCGGTGGTGGGAGACGCGGCGCGCAGCGTGGTCGGCACCTTCGAACTGGATCCCACCCAGTACCAGCGGGCCGAGATCGGCGCTCCCGTGCAGGTCCTGCTGCCCGACAACACCCGGCTGCCGGGCACTGTCACAGACATCGAGGTGACCACCAGTGCCGGGTCACGCACCAGCACCCGCATCTCGGTGGCCTGCCCGGACCTGGCTGATCCTCGCTACCAGGCGATGGCCCGGCTCGGCAGTCCCGTCTCAGCGATCGTGACCCTGCGCGACGACGGCATCCTGGCTGGGCCCACAGATGCATTCATCACCTTCCTCACCAAGATCGGACTGCGATGACTCGCCCCATGCGCGATGCGATGCGCGCCACCGTCCCCGCCCTGGCCCTGGCGGTGGCCCTGTCGGCCTGCTCCGGATCCGGCCAGAGCCGGGGATCCGCCTCGGCCTCCGGGGACGGCGTCGCCTCCCTGACCGAGACGAAGGTCACGCCCCTGGTGAGCAGCATCGGGAGCCGCGACGGAGCCGATCTCAAACCCGTCCGTCTGGCCGACGGTCTCACCCCGCCGACGAACCGGTGGTTCTCCGGGATGGCCTACGGGTCGACGGCCCAGCCCGTCTTCCCGCTGCCGCTGTCGTTCAGCCTGCTCGGCTCCGGATTCGCCCTCGGGCTGCCCGACATCAAGACCTCGGACAGGACGATCATGGGCGGCAACCGGCCGGCGGTCCAGATCGGTGCCGGTGCCGACTCCTGGAAGATCACCCGCTACGACGAGATGTCGGTGACCCTCACCGGCAGCGCCGGGGGCACGGAGATCGGGACGGTGACGATCGCCCGGGGATCCCCGTTCGTCACCTTCAGGGCCTCCGGCCGGCGGACTCTCACCACGAACCTGCCCTTCACCGGATCCGGCTCGCCGTGGTCGCTTCAGGCCGGTGAGGACCGGTACGACCTGACCGGTTCGAAGGGGGTCTCGGTCTCGGGTGGGGCGGTGACCGTGCCCGACGGGGGTCACGTCACCCTCTATCCGGAGCCGGAGGGGGGAGACGCCGCAGCCCTGGCGAGGCTGGCCGCCAGCCCGTTGAGGAGCACGGCGTCGTCCTACAGGCTCTCGGGGAGCACGGCCACGACCCGCCTGGCCTACTCCACCGACGACGGGTCGCCGACCGCCATCGCCGCGCTGCCTCACCAGCAGGCGGGCCTGGCCACCGGCCAGCACTGCGACCTGGGCAGCTACCGCAGCGTGCTGGGGACGATGAAGCTCTGCCGGGGTACCGCCCTGAGCTGGGACACGAAGACCCGACCGGCCACCGCTCAGCTGGATCTCTCGGGACTGGCCGACGACCAGCGCGCAGCCCTGCGCACGCAGGTCGACGCCGACGTCAGGGCGCTCAAGCCCTATCCCGCCGACACCTATTTCGGCGGGAAGGCGCTGTACCGGGACGCCCAGCTGTACACCCTGGCCAAGCAGGTCGGAGCGAGCTCCTCGGCGACCACGTTGAAGAGCCGCATCGTCGAGCAGCTCACGAAATGGGCCGATCCGAGCGGTTGCGGCTCCCGGACGAGCCTGTGCTTCTACTACGACCGCAGCAACAAGGGGATGGTCGGGCTGACGCACTCTTTCGGCTCGGAGCAGTTCAACGACCATCACTTCCACTACGGCTACTTCCTGTACGCCGCCGGCGTGATGGCCGCCGACGATCCGTCGCTGGTCAAGAGGTGGAAGCCCGTCATGACCCTGCTGGCCGCCGATATCGCCTCGCCCACCGACACCGGCACCTTCCCGCAGCGGCGCACCTTCGACCCCTACTCGTCGCACTCCTGGGCCTCGGGCGTCTCGCCCTTCGGGGACGGCAACAACCAGGAGTCGGCCAGCGAGGCCGTCAACGCCTGGGTCGGCCTGGGCGTGTGGGCGCGTGCGGCGGGGGACCCGCAACTGGCGGCGGAGGGCACCTGGATGCAGGCCCTGGAGTCCGACTCCCAGCTGGCCTACTGGACGAACTTCGACACCGATGACCCGGTGTACAAGGGGTTCGGGCACTCGATCACACCGTTGGTCTGGGGAGGCAAGCGGGACTACGCCACCTGGTTCTCTCCCGAGCCGGCGGCCGCTCTCGCGATCCTGCTCATCCCCATGAACCCCGCCTCCGGGTATCTGGGAACGGACCCGAAGAGGGTCGCGACCAATCTCAAGGAGGCGATGGGGACGCGCGGCTACCGCCAGACCTACGGCGACCTGCTGCTGCTCTACTCCGCGCTGCAGGGCAGTTCCCAGCGCGATGCCGCCGTCAAGCAGGTGGCCTCGCTCACCTCGATCGACGACTCGCTGACCCGCAGCTACATCCTCGCCTATCTGTACGCCCTGAAGTTCTGATCGCACCTACCAGGAATAACAGGCCCGGGCAGGACAACAATGTGGCCCCGTCCGTCGGACGGGGCCACATCTGTCAGCTGCAGGGGATCAGGACTCCTTCGGTGGATCGGAGAGCTCGGGGGCGGCGTCTGCGGGCTCTGCGCTGCCTGCGGAGGAGGCCTGCGCGGCGGGGGAGCCTGCGCGGCGCGAACCGCGGCGGGCGTCGTACTGGTGGCCCATCACATGGGTGATCTGCTCATTGATGTCGGCGGTGAGCTCGCTTCCGTGAGCCAGCCGCGAGTGGTTCTTCGAGTACGTGAAGTAGACGACGATGCCGATCAGCATCCAGATGAGGAACCGCATCCAGGTCTCGATGGAGAGGTTGAGCATGAGGTAGAGGCAGATGATCGCCGAGACGATCGGGACGACGGGCACCCACGGCACCCGGAAGGCCCGGGGCAGGTCGGGGCGCTTGTGGCGCAGCACGATGATGCCGACCGAGACCATCACGAAGGCCAGCAGGGTCCCGATGTTGACCATCTCGTCGAGGATGCCCGGAGGCACGAGGGCGGCAAGCAGGCCGTCGGCCAGCATGATGATGATGGTGATGCGGTAGGGGGTGCGGGTCTTCGGGTGCACGTGGGAGAGGCCCTCGGGCAGCAGCCCGTCGCGCGACATCGCGAAGATGACGCGGGTCGCGCCGATCATCATCGTCAGCACCACGGTGGTGAGGCCGGCGACGGCGCCCGCCGAGATGATGATCGCCATCCAGGGCTTGCCCACCGTGGTGAAGGCCTTGGCCAGGGATGCAGTCGGGTCGAGCTGGTCGTAGGGGACCATGCCGATGAGCACGAGCGAGATCGCGATGTAGAGGATGGTGCACACGACCAGGGAGCCGAGAATGCCCAGGGGCACGTCGCGCTTGGGGTTCTTGGCCTCCTCGGCGGTGGTGGCGACGACGTCGAAGCCGATGTAGGCGAAGAACACCAGTGCTGCGCCGGCGACGATGCCGGAGACTCCGAATGCGGTCTGCCCGGATCCGGTGAGCCACTGGAGCAGCGGCTGTGTGAGACCTCCGGTGCTCTCCACGGGTTGCTTGTCGGGGACGAAGGGGGTGAAGTTCGAGGCCTTCACGTAACCGATTCCCGCGAAGATCACGAACATCACGATGAACAGCTTGATGGCCACCAGAACGGTGTTGACGCGCACCGACTCCTTGATGCCGCCGATGAGCAGCAGGCCGAGGACGATGATGAGGCCGAAGGCCAGCAGGTCGAAGCGGCCGCCCGAGACGATCTGCGGCGGCAGGTCGATGCCCAGCTGGGAGAGGAAGACCGTGAGATAGGCGCTCCAGCCCTGGGCGACCACCGAGGAGGCCAGGAAGAGTTCCAGGAAGAGGTCCCAGCCGATGATCCAGGCGAAGATCTCGCCCATCGAGGCGTAGGAGAAGGTGTAGGCCGATCCGGCGACGGGCACGGTCGAGGCGAACTCTGCGTAACACATGGCCGCCAGCCCACAGGCGATGGCCGCGATGATGAAGCTGATGATGATCGAGGGGCCGCTCATGGAATGGGCCACGCGGCCGGTCATGGTGAAGATTCCGGCGCCGATGACGACGCCGATGCCGAACATCGTGAGTTCGACCCACGACAGGCTCTTCTTGAGCTGATGCTCAGGATCCTCCGTGTCGCGCAGCGACTGTTCGACGGACTTGGTTCTGAGGATGCTCACTGGCGTCCCTCCCGTTCAGTGCTGGGTGGTCGGGGCATTTCTGATCGGGGATGCTACGCCCGCTGATCTCCTGTCATGCGGGAATTGACTGAGCCGCATGTGGCAGATGCCACTGTCTGTGATCCGCCTGTGTCTCCTCGTCCGGGTAACGGGACGAGGGAGTGGGCGCTGAAACGGGATTGTCGAGAAGCTGTCATCATTCCGCAACAATGAGGAGTCTCAACATCCGGAACACTGGGAAGATCTGGCAGGGCCGGCTGGGATCGGCGTGGCGCCGGGGACGGGTTGGGGGAGGATCCCGATGGCTCTCTCTGCAACCTGCACTGCAACCTGAAATGACATAATGTCGCTTATCGGACAATGCCGCTCGACTCAGAACTGCTCGACGAAGGCACGCACATCGGCGCCGGCGCCCAGCGCCCGGTACGCGAAGTTCTCGGCCCGTTGTCTGGTGGGTCGCACCGTGAACCAGACGACGACGGCGGTGAGCACCAGGCCCGAGGCGACCTGCACCGAGCTCAGGCCCATCACGAATCCTGCCGCGACCAGCAGCAGCCCGGGACCCTCAGCCATGGCCATCGTCATGAAGAAGCTCGACACGTAGTCCTGGTACAGGCCCGACGGCTCGGAGACCTGCACCGTCCTGGTCGAGGCCACGCGTGCCAGCACCAGTGAGACCACCGGCGCCGCCACCGCCAGGATCCAGCCCAGCATCGGATCGCCGTCGGGTTCGGGTTCCAGGGCGAACCCCATGACGATCGCCAGCATGATCAGCGCCATCGGCATCGTGCCGGCGATCATCTTGAGGCCGGCGGCACTGGCGCCACCGGTGGTCGTCGGCTCGGTCATGACCGACAGACTATCGGCTGCGGGTCGACGGACCAGTGGCCCAGTTCATAACCTGTGAACTATCTGTGTTCTCCGGCCGAGGGTTGTGCAAGGTTGTGCAAGGTTGTACGAGGCTCAGCAGCACCCGCTGGAAACATTGGACTCCTGGAAGCGCGCCCGCTCGCGCCAGAACTGCCTCTCCCCCATCGGTTCGTGGTCCGGATGCGCGGCGCGGTGGCGATCCACGTAGTGATCGTAGGCCGACTCGCCGGTGAAGTCGCGCCACAGGCTGCGGGCCAGCCGCAGCCTGCGGTGCGCCTCTCTGACCATGGTTGCGACGCTCACCGGTCGTCCTCGGGTGAGGAATCACGGGGCCCTTGATGCAGCAGGCTGAGATCGCCCACCTGGGCGTACTCGGCGACCAGCTTCTTCTCGAGCCTGGTGGCGAACAGGCTGCTGGGTGCGAAGAGGTTGGACTCGGCGAACTCATCCTCCGAACTGGTGAACTGGCGGCTGCGCAGCGTCCTCACCACCCGCATCGCCCCGCACACGATGACGAAGGCCACTGTCACCAGGAACACGATGGACAGCGTCCCCTGGATGAAGGTGTTGCGGATGACGGCCCGCTGGATCTCGATCTGCGCCGGGGCGTCGATGCCGGGCAGAGCGGCCCGGGCGTCGCGCCACTGCTGCCAGTAGCCGATGTTCTTGTCGGTGGAGAAGATCTTCTGCCAGGACGCGGTGAAGGTCACTGCGGTGTCGAAGATGAAGGGTATCGCCGGTATCCACAGCCATTTCGTGTAGCCCTTGCGCACCACCATCACGCAGACGAGCATCAGCGCCACCGCCGCGATGAGCTGGTTGGCGATGCCGAACAGCGGGTACAGCGTCTGGATACCGCCGCGCGGATCGGTGACACCCATCAGCAGCAGAGACCCCCATGCCGCCACGACCACTGCGGTGGTCATCCAGGCCCCCGGGCGCCACGACGGGTCCTTGAACTTCTTGATGCCGTTGCCCAGCGCGTCGGAGAGCTGGAATCGCGCCACTCTGGTCACGGCGTCGACCGCCGAGAGGATGAACAGTGCCTCGAACATGATGGCGAAGTGGTACCAGAAGCCCATCATCGTGCGGCCGCCTCCGACCTGGTGGAGGATGTGGGCGATGCCGACCGCCAGCGTCGGGGCGCCGCCGGTCCGCGAGGTCACCGAGGGCTCGCCGACATCCTTGGCGAGCTGGGCGAAGGCCTGCGCGCCGACGTAGGTCTTGTCATTGCCCTGGGCGTCCCAGGACTCCCAGCGCGCCTGGATGGAATGGCCGTGGGCGTCGGTGACACCGAGGTTCTTCACCGCCTCGGCGGTGATCTCGTTGCGGTCGTTGGTGGTCTGCACCACCGCCGGGCCGGCCAGGCCGTCGATGGTGGCCTCCGAGGTATTCATGCCGAAGTAGATGCCCTGGTTCAGCGAGACTGCGGCGGCCATCGCCATGATCGCCACGAAGGACTCCATGAGCATCCCGCCGTAGCCGATCATCCGGGCCTGGCTCTCCTTCTGGATCATTTTCGGGGTGGTGCCCGAGGACACCTGGGCGTGCATGCCCGACAGGGCGCCGCAGGCGATGGTGATGAACAGGAAGGGGAACAGTGTGCCGGCGAAGACCGGGCCGTCGGTGTTGGTGGCGAACTCGGTGACCGCGGGCATCTCGGCGATCGGGCGCACGACCACGATGCCCACCGCCAGCACCACGATCGTGCCCACCTTCATGAAGGTCGACAGGTAGTCGCGCGGGGTGAGCAGCAGCCACACCGGAAGCACCGCGGCGAAGAAGCCGTAGATGATCATCGCCCACACCAGGGTCGTCGGGGACAGGTGCAGGAAGTGCTGGCCGAAAGCGCTCTGGGAGACCCAGCGCCCGGAGATGATGACCAGGATCAGAGCCGCGAAGCCGACCAGGGAGACCTGGGTGATCCTGCCCGGCTGCACGTAGCGCAGCCACAGACCCATGCAGATGGCGATCGGGATGGTGCAGCCCACCGAGAACACCCCCCACGGGGAGGCGGCCAGGGCGTTGACGCAGACCATCGCCAGGACCGCCAGCACGATCATCAGCATCACCAGCACGATGACGGTGGCGACGACGCCGCCCACCTTGCCGATCTCGTCGGTGGCCATCTGGCCCAGCGAGCGCCCGCCCCGGCGCATCGAGAAGAACAGCACGAGCATGTCCTGGACGGCACCGGCCAGGCAGACGCCGATGATGATCCACAGGGTGCCCGGGAGATATCCCATCTGGGCGGCCAGCACCGGGCCGACCAGTGGTCCGGCCCCGGCGATGGCGGCGAAATGGTGGCCGTAGAGGACGACCCGATGGGTCGGGTCGAAGTCCTTGCCGTTGTTGATCCGTTCGGCCGGGGTGGCGTTGCGGTCGTCGGGGCGCATGATCCTGCGCTGGATGTACAGGCCGTAGAACCGGTAGGCGATCGCGTAGGTGCACACCGCGGTGATGACGAACCAGAGGGTGTTGACCTGTTCGCCGCGCACCACGGCCAGCATCGTCCAGCCCAGCACACCGGCAGCGGTGACCAGGACCCAGATGACCACCTTCCACGGTCTCCAGCGGGTGTGGGGCCTCACCCCCACCGGCACTCCCCCGGCGTTGCGGAGGATGTACGTCTCCTCCTGCGGGCTGTAGGTGCGCGACGCGTCCTGCTGTGCGGTTGTCCCGGCCATTGCTGCACTCCCCTGTGCGACGGCATTGGATACAGGAGGCACTCTAGGAGGACTCGCAGGCGACCGTGCGGGTTCGGCGATCATTGCCGCAGACGCACTCGGGGGGCGCGTCCTGAAGGACGCGCCCCCCGAGCCGGCGAACGGGCAGGTCAGTAGTTGATCATATGGCCGCCGATGCCCTCGGTGGCGTCCTTGAGCGCCTCCGACAGGGACGGATGGGCGTGGATGTTGCGTCCCACCTCGTCGGCGGTGATGTCCCACAGCTGGGCCAGGGTGAGTTCGGGCAGCAGCTCGGAGACGTCGTGGCCGATCAGGGAGGCGCCGAGCAGCTCGTCGTGGCGGGCGTCGGCGACGATCTTGACGAAGCCGGTGCCGTCGCCCAGCCCCCACGCCTTGCCGTTGGCGGCGAAGGGGAACTTGCTGACCTTCACCTCATAGCCCTTCTCGCGGGCCTGCTCCTCGGTGTAGCCGAAGGAGCCGACCTGGGGCTGGCAGTAGGTGGCCCGCGGGATCATGTCGTAGTTGATCGGCATGGTCTCGGCGCCGGCGATCGTCTCGGCGGCCACCACCCCCTGGGCCTCTGCGGTGTGGGCCAGCATGAGCTTGGCGGTGCAGTCGCCGATGGCGTAGATGCCGGGCACATTGGTGCGCATGTAGTCGTCGATGGCGATGGCTCCGCGGTCGGTGAGCTGGACGCCGGTCCTCTCCAGCCCGTAGCCCTCGACCCGGGGCGCGAAGCCCACGGCCTGCAGGACGCGGTCGGCCTCCAGCACCGAGGCGTCTCCCCCGGCGGCCGGGGACACCGTGACCTTGACCTTCTCGCCGGAGTCGTCGATGGCGTCGACCTTCGTGGAGGTCAGCACCTTGACGCCGAGCTTCTTGTAGGCCTTGGTGAGTTCCGCCGAGACCTCCTTGTCCTCATTGGGGACCATCCGGTCGAGGAACTCGACGATGGTCACCTGCGACCCGTAGGCCGCCAGGACGTAGGCGAACTCGGTGCCGATGGCGCCCGAGCCGGCGATGATGATCGATCCGGGCACCGAGTCGGAGAGGATCTGTTCCTTGTAGGTGACGACGCGCTCGGACAGCTGGGTGCCCCGCAGAGTCTTGACCTGGGACCCGGCGGCGATGATGCAGTTGTCGAAGGTCAGCTCGTCGGTGACCTGGCCGTTCTCGTCCTTTACGGCGACGGCCTTGGGGCCGGTGAACTCTCCCCAGCCGTTGAACTCGGTGATCTTGTTCTTCTTCATGAGGAAGTGGATGCCGTTGACCATCCGCTTCGAGACGGCGCGGGAGCGACTGAAGGCCTTGCCGTAGTCGACCGTGATGTCCCCGGAGATGCCGAAGGTCCCGGCCTCGCGAGTGACGATGTTGGCGAGTTCGGCGTTTCGCAGGAGCGATTTGGTGGGGATGCAGCCGATGTTGAGACACACCCCTCCCCAGTACTCCTTCTCGATGATGGCGGTCTTCTTGCCGAGCTGGGCTGCGCGGATCGCCGCCACGTAGCCGCCGGGGCCGGCTCCTAGGACGACGACGTCGAAGTGTGAGGTCATGCACACACTCTAACGACCTGTCCGGCATCGGGGGCGAGTCGAATACGCCGCTTCCGCCGAGACCGAACGACCGCACCGAGCCACCCCTGGTGTAATCTCCAATATGATATATTCATCGAAGATGACGTCGTGCGTCTCGGATCTCCCGGGACGCGTGACGCGCCGACCCGTGTCGTCGTTGTGAAAGGACCTGCCGCGTGGACACCATCAGCCCGGCCTCCGTGGGACGCCTCATCCGGGACGCCCGCAAACAGCGTGGTCTGACCCAGACCCAGCTCGCAGACCTGCTCAAGACCTCCCAGAGCGCGATCCACCGCATCGAGGTGGGCAATCAGAACCTCTCGTTGGACTACATCAACCGGATCGCCGACGCCCTGGAGTCCCCGCTCATCGCGACTCCCGGCACCGCCTCCATGAACTACCTCATCGAGGGCGGTCGGCCCCTGTCGGGCAGCATCGAGGTGCGCTCCTCCAAGAATGCTGCCGTGGCGCTGCTGTGCGCCAGCCTCATCAACCGCGGCCACACCGTGCTGCGGGGCCTGGCCCACATCGAGGAGGTCAACCGGATCCTCGAGGTGCTGCGCAGCATCGGCGTCGAGGCGACCTGGTCCGACGACGACAAGGACCTGACCCTCACCCGCCCCGAGGAGCTGGACCTGGACGCCATGGACCTCGCGGCGGCGCGCAAGACCCGCAGCATCCTCATGTTCCTGGGCCCCCTGATGCACTTCTACGACGAGTTCAAGCTCCCCTACGCCGGGGGCTGCAATCTGGGCGCCCGCACCGTCGAGCCGCACCTGCAGGCGCTGCGCGTGATGGGCCTGGACGTCGTCGCCACCGAGGGCTACTACCAGTGCAAGGTGCACGACCGCACCCTCAAGGAGCGCCACATCGTGCTCACCGAGCGCGGTGACACCGTCACCGAGAACGCCCTGCTGGCCGCCGCACAGATCCCCGGCCTCACCGTGCTCCGCAACGCCAGCCCCAACTACATGGTGCAGGACCTGTGCTTCTTCCTCACCCGGCTCGGCGTCCAGATCGAGGGCATCGGCACCACGACCCTGAAGGTTCGCGGCGTCGCCGACATCAACACCGACGTCGAGTACTACCCCTCCGAGGACCCGATCGAGGCGATGAGCCTCATCACCGCCGCCGTGGTGACGAAGTCCGAGCTGACCATCACTCGCTGCCCCATCGAGTTCCTGGAGATCGAACTGGCGATCCTGGCCGAGATGGGCCTGGACTTCTCGGTGACCGACGAGTACGCGTCGCGTAACGAGAACACCCGGCTGGTCGACATCACGGTGCGTCCCAGCCATCTCGTGGCGGTGGCCGACAAGATCGCCCCGATGCCCTTCCCCGGGCTCAACATCGACAACCTGCCGTTCTTCGCGGTGATCGCCGCCGAGGCCGAGGGACAGACCCTCATCCACGACTGGTGCTACGAGAACCGGGCGATCCACCTGGTCGACCTCGGCAAGCTGGGCGCCAATGTCCAGCTTCTCGACCCCCACCGCCTCATCGTGGCCGGCCCGACCCGCTGGCGCGGCCGCGAACTCATCTGCCCGCCGGCGCTGCGCCCGGCCGTCTGCCTGCTGCTGGCCGCCCTGGCCGCCCAGGGGGAGACCACCCTGCGCGACGTCTACATGATCAACCGCGGCTACGAGGACCTTCCGACCCGACTGGGCAAGCTCGGAGCCAGCATCCAGGTCTTCTCGGGCTGAGCAGTTCTGACAGGCGGGGGAGGCGACTCCCCCAGCACCCCCTCGTAGCGGCGACCTGCGCGCATCGTGAGTCAGCGTCGCAGGCCACCCGTTGCGGAACAGGTCTGTGACCGTGTGCGGCTGCCTCCCTGAACGGGTCACAGATCATAGGCCGGGACCGCGGGGGCGTCGACGAGCAGGTCCTGGCCCGCCACCAGGGCCGGCTCCCGGCGTCCCATCCGCGCGGTGAGCCGCAGCACCCCGTGCACCGAGGCGGCGGTGCGGCCCAGGGCCTCGGACAGGTCGGCCCCGCCCAGCCGATTGGCCAGGAAGACCGCCGTGGTGAGATCCCCGGAGCCGTCGAAGACGGCCTCCAGCATCGGGGTCGAGACCAGCACCGCGCGGTCCCGCTCCACCGCCACCATGTGCACCCGGTCGCCGGGCAGGTCGCGGCAGACCACCGAGGTGACCAGCACCGTGGCCGGGCCGGCGTCGACCAGCTGCCGGGCGGCGTCGACCACCTCGGTCAGGGTCTCCGGTCGGGAGCCGGTCAGCGCTCCCAGCTCGAAGAGGTTCGGGGTGAGCACGTCGCAGGCCTCCACCGCCCGGTCGCAGAAGAACCGGTGGACCTCGGGCGGCACGTAGAAGCCCTTGTCCTCGTCCCCCATCACCGGATCGCAGCAGTACAGCACCGACGGGTTGAGCTCCTTGAGGCGCGCGGCGGTCTCCAGGACCACCGGGCCGGTCTCGGCGGTGAGGTATCCGCTCAGCAGCGCGTCTACCCGGCCGAGGACGCCGTTTCCGGTCATCGCGTCGACGATCCCGCGCAGCTGGGAGGCGCTCAGCGCCGGACCCGCGACGTGGTCACGGGAGTTGTCATTGGACAGCACCACTGTGGGCAGCCCCCAGGTCTCCACCCCCATCCGCTGAAGGGCGAAGACGGCCGCCGAGTTCCCGACCGCCCCGACGGTGACGTGGGACTGGATGGACAGGACGATGGTCACCGGGCGATCATCGCAGAGTCGGGACCGTCCCGTTGAACGGTGGACCACAATGTGGTCTGTGCGTGCCGACGACTATCCGTACTTCTCCCGCCCGTTCACCGCCCTGGCCCATCGCGGCGGCTCCCTGCTGCCCGACAACGTCGGCCATGAGAACACCCTGCGGGCCTTCGGCAATGCGGTGGCGATGGGCTACAGCCATATCGAGACCGACGTCCACGCCACCTCCGACGGCGCCCTGGTGGCATTCCACGACGACCGTCTGGACCGGGTCACCGCCGATCACGGGTTGATCCGCGAGCTGCCGCTGGCCCGGGTGCGTCGCGCCGATGTGGGAGGGGAGCCGATACCGACTCTCGACGAGGTGCTCGACGCCTTCCCCGACACCTTCGTCAACATCGACATCAAGGAGCCCGGGGCCATCGCGCCGCTCGTCTCGGCACTGCGGCGCCACAGTGCGACCAGGCGGGTGTGCGTGGCCTCCTTCGGCAGTTCCCGGCTGGCGCGGTTCCGATCCCTGATGGGCCCCGAGGTGGCCACCGCCGTGGGACCCCTCGGGGTGGCCTGGTCGGCACTGGGGCGGGTGGTGGCCCGGGTGCTGCCGCCGCGCGGCGTCACCCTCCAGATGCCCGCCTCGATCCGGGTGGCGGGGCGCGGCGTGCCCCTGGTGACCCCCGCCATGCTGCGCGCCGTCCACTCCCGGGGCCGGGTGGTGCACGTGTGGACCGTCAACGAGCGTCCCGAGATGGAGCGGCTCATCGACATGGGCGTGGATGGAATAGTGACCGACGCCATCGACGTTCTGTCCGAGGTGATGGTCGAACGCGGCATGTGAGCCGGACCGGCACACGGGCTTGTCCGGGGCTGTCATGATGGTCACCAGAACTGTGGGCTGAACGGGAGGCCCGGAAGGAGGAGTCATGGCAGATCGCGCACTGCGTGGCATGGGCCTGGGTTCCAAGAGCTTCGAGGACGAGGAAGGCGTCGAGATGGCCGAGAGGCAGGAGATCGGTTTCGACTGCCCCAACGGCCATCACTTCGAGATCACCTTCTCGGTCGAGGCGGAACTGCCCGGACTCTGGGAATGCCCGCGCTGCGGGGCCGAGTCCCGGCGCAGCGACGGCACCGAGCCGGAGAAGAAGAAGCAGAAGCCCCAGCGCACCCACTGGGACATGCTCACCGAGCGCCGCTCGATCCCCGAGCTCGAGGAACTGCTGGCCGAGCGACTCGAGGAGATCCGCAAGAAGTAGCGGCCGATTGCGTGGAACAGGACGATCCCCGCAACACCCTGATCTTCAGGGGGTTGCGGGGATCATGCTGTTCCTGATCAGTACAGTCCCGATCAGTGCCCGGCGGCGCGGGCCTTCCCGGCGACCCTGCCGGCCAGCCTGCGCAGCTGCCCGGCGCGATGGTCGATCCCCCACAGGGTGGTCCGCAGCAGGGCCTCGACGACGATGGCCCGGCTCATCTTGGAATTGCCGTACTCGCGCTCCACGAACTCGATCGGTACCTCCGCGACCTTCAGCCCGGCCTTGAGCACACGCCAGGTGAGATCGAGCTGGAAGCAGTATCCGGCCGACGCCACCTCGTCGAGCCCGATGGTGCGCAGCGTCGTGGCGCGGAAGGCGTTGAAGCCGCCGGTGGGGTCCTTGACGCGGATGCCGAGCATGAGCCGGGTCCAGACTCCTCCCCCGCGCGAGATGAGTTCGCGGTACTTCGGCCAGTTGACCACCCGGCCGCCCGGTACGTAGCGAGAGCCCTTGACCATGTCGGCGCTGCCCAGGGCGTCGAGCAGCAGGGGCAGCTGCTCGGGCTGGTGGGAGCCGTCCGCGTCCATCTCGACCAGCACGTCGTAGCCCTCGTCGAGGCCGTGGTGGAACCCGGCCAGGTAGGCCGCGCCCAGGCCCTCCTTGCCGCGCCGGTGCATGACGTGGACGTGGGGGTCGGCCGCGGCCAGGGTGTCGGCGATGTCGCCGGTGCCGTCGGGCGAGTTGTCGTCGGCCACCAGGACGTCGACCCCGGGATTGGCGCGACGCAGCCGCGACACGATGGTCTCGATGTTCTCGGCCTCGTTGTAGGTGGGGATGATGACAAGGACCCGTGAGAGGGTGCCGTCGCCGCTGCTCATGCTGCTCCGTTTCTCCAGTGGCCGGCCCCGCCCGGGGGCCGTGAACTCACACATTATCCGGTGGCCGATCGTCGCTCCCGGCGGGCCCGCAGCGCCCCGGCCGCCACGGCGGCCGCCGCCAGGGCGACGCTCGCCCACCCGATCCACGGTGAGATCAGGACCCCCGCTGAGACGCCGTGGCCCAGGGACAGGTTGTAGGTGCGGAAGTCGTGGCCGCCCTCGCGGGTGCGGTCGGTCACCCGGCCACTGGGCTGGATCAGTCCCGACAGGGAGGAGGTCGTGGAGACGGCGATCTGCCGGCCGGACTCGATGGCCCGGGCCCGGGTGATCTGCCACTGCTGGTAGGGCTGGCCGGTGCCGGTGTAGGTGGCGTTGTTGGACTGCACCATGAGCAGCTGGGCGCCGTTGCGCACGGTGTCGTGGACGGTGTCGTCGTAGGCCAGCTCGAAGCAGATGACGTCGCCGATGCGCACGGTGCGCCCGTCGATCCCGGCAGACAGCACCCCGGGGGTGGTGCCCGGCACCGACTGGCGCCCCACATGCTTGAGGATCGGCAGGATCGGCAGCAGGGCGTTGCGGAAGGGGATCCACTCCCCGAAGGGCACCAGGTTGCGCTTGTGGTAGACGCCGGCGGGCTGCTGTGCGCCGGTGGGCCACCACATCGCGGTGGTCTGGCGCTCGTCGTCCCCGGGGCCCTCGGTGACGGCGCCGACCAGGATCGGGCGCTCGGCGATCGCGATGGCGGTGGTCACCAGCTCGTGGGTCTGGGTGTCGAGCACCGGGTCGATGTCGGTGGAGTTCTCCGGCCACAGGACCATGTCGGGGGCCTTGGCGCCGGTGGCCCGCTGGTGGGCGACGGCGGCGATCGTCTCGGAGAGGTGGTTGTCGGTGACCGAGCGGGCGTAGCCCATGGCGTAGGAGCCGGCGGTGCCGTCCACCCCTCCCTGGACGATGGTGACCCTGACGTCGGCGGAGGTGGGGTCGGGCCGGTGGGTGGTCCACTCCCCCACCCCCGAGCCGATCGCCAGCAGCCCGACCAGTGTCGCGGCCGCGGCGATCCGGCGGCGTCGCGCAGACGTGGCGACCACGGCGGCCAGCAGCTGGCCGGCAAGCGCGATGAGCAGGCTGACGCCGGTCGTACCGATCCAGCGCAGCGTCCCGGCCAGTGGGGTGTCGACGGCGGTCCAGGCGAGCCGGATCCAGCCGAACCCGCCGAAGGGGATGTGGGCGGCCCCCACCTCGGCCGCCGACCAGATGCACGCCCCCCACAGTGGGGCCAGGGGCAGCCGCGCCACCATCCGGATGCCCCAGCCGGTGAGCATCGTCCAGCAGGACATGAAGGCGATGAGCAGCGGAACGGCCGGCCAGGCGACCACGTGGACCCACGAGATGGTGGTGGTGAACATGCCCAGCCCGAACAGGTATCCGAGTCCGGCGGCGGCGCGGGGGCGCCGGTCGCGCACCAGCAGGGTGAGTGCCGCGACCCCCGGGATCACCAGCGGCCACCAGCCCACCGGGGCCTGTCCCAGCCCGGTGGCCACGCCTGCGGCCACCGCTCCGGCGGCCCGCATCCACCCCGTGGCCGGAACCCGCTTCACCTGGCCCCCATCAGCGGCAGATCGTCGAAGACGGTGTCGAGGACGACGGTGGTCTCGGTGCTGCAGTGGCAGTCCTTGCGGATACGGCTCAGCAGCCGGTCGAGGTCGGTCGGCGAGGCGGCCTGGACCCGGATGAGGTAGGAGGCGCTGCCGGCCACCGAGTGGCAGCTGCGCACCTGCGGCATGGCGCGCAGCAGCCCAGGGATCTCCTCATCGGTCTGAGGATCGGTCGGCAGGATGAAGATGAAGGCCGTCACCGAGGCGTCGACGGCCTCCAGATCCAGGTCGGCGTGGTAGCCCTTGATGACCCCTTTGGTCTCCAGGCGGCGGACCCGCTGCTGGGCGGCCGAGGCCGACAGGCCGGTCTCACGGCCCAGCTCCGTCCACGACATCCGGCCGTCGGCCTCCAGCAGCGCCAGGATCTGCCTGTCGGTGCTCTCCATGTCCGTCATGGTCTCCAGCTCCTGTCTCATTCGGTCCAGTTCGAGCCGAGCACGTGGATAGTGGATCCGGCCATCAGGTTGGGGGCCAGGGTGGCGGCCGTGCCGGGCCGGCCCCGCCCTCCCAGGCTGATGCGGCGCAGCACCTCGACACCGACCTCGGCGAACCAGGACTCCAGGTCCTGGACCGTCGAGTAGCGGACGTTGGGGGTGTCGTGCCATTCGAAGGGCAGGTCCTTGGACACCGGCATGTGGCCGCTCAGCAGCCGCAGCCGGTTGCGCCAGTATCCGAAGTTCGGCATCGAGACGATGAGCAGCTTGCCGATCCTGGCCATCTCGGCCAGGACCCGGCCCGGGCGGGGCACCGCCTGGAGGGTCCGGGACAGCACCACCACGTCGTAGGAGTCGTCGTGGAACTCCCCCAGGTCGGCGTCCAGGTCCATCTCCAGGACCGGGACGCCCAGGGCGGTCGCGCGCAGCAGCTCGGAGGTGTCGGAGTCCACCCCGGTGCCCAGGCAGAAGCGCTCGTCCATCAGGCGCCTCAGCAGCACGCCGTCCCCGCAGCCCAGGTCCAGGACCCGCGAGCCGGTGGGCACCAGCGTCGAGATGATCTCCTGATCCGGGCGCAGCCCGGTCACGTCGCTCATCGGTCGACCTCCCTGGTGCAGATGTGGCCGTCGTAGTGGGGGGCCCGTCGCGAGGCCCGGTCGGTGCGCCGGGCCGCCGGCACCTCGAGGAAGGCCCGTATCAGGTCGTGGTAGGGGTCCAGCTTCATGAGGAATGAGTCGTGGCCCCAGGAGGAGGCGATGGTGAAGAAACTGGCCGGCAGCCCTGCCCCCTCCAGATGGCGGACGATCCGGCGCGAGTGCGCCGGGGAGAACCGCCAGTCGGTGTCGAAGCAGACCACCAGGTAGTTCACCGGATCGGCGACCACCAGGTCGGTGGCCCCGGTGACCCCGAAGGGGTCGAAGTAGTCCATCACCCGGGTGAGGTAGATGTAGCTCAGCGGATCGAAGCGGGTGAGGAAGGTCTCCCCCTGATGATCCAGGTAGCTCTCGACCGCGAAGTCCACCCCGAAGCCGCGGCGGGTCTGGCCGTACTGGTGGGCACGTCCGAACTTCTCCGCGAAGGCGTCCTCCGACAGGTAGGTGATGTGGGCCAGCATCCGGGCGATCGACAGGCCGGTGTCGGGGCGCCGGTCGGCGTCCAGGTAGTGCCCGTCGGCGAAGTCGCGGTCGCGCACGATGGCTTCGCGTCCCACCGCGGAGAAGGCGATGTTCTGGGCGGTGAGCCTGCTGGAGGCGGCCACGATGACGGCATTGTCGAGGGTGTCGGGGTGGGTCAGCGACCAGTCGAGGGCCTGCATGCCGCCCATCGACCCGCCGACCACCGCGTGGAAGTGCTCGATGCCCAGGTGGGCGGCCAGCCGCAGGTGCACCTCCACGAAGTCGTGCATGTCGATCTGCGGGAACGCGGTGCCCCACACCTGCCCGGTGGCCGGGTTCACGGAGGTGGGCCCGGTGGTGCCCGAACAGCCGCCCAGCAGGTTGGAGGACACCACGAACCACCGGTCGGTGTCGATGGCCCGTCCCGGCCCGATGATGTTGTCCCACCAGCCCGGCCTGGTCTCGCCCTCGTGGGTGCCTGCGGCGTGGGCGTCGCCGGTGAGGGCATGACAGATGTAGACGGCGTTGTCGCGGGCGGGCGACAGGGTGCCGTAGGTCTCGTAGGCCACCTCGACATGGTCGAGGTGGTCCCCGGAGACGAGTCGGAGGGGATGGTCGGGATCGGCGACGGTGGCGTATCGGGTCTCGACCCGTCCGACACCGGGCCCGACGGGTTCGGTTCGTGAAGCTGGCTGGCGTGGCATCGGGACCGATTCTGCCACCAGCGCCGCCCCGTCTCAGGCGCGCGAGACCTCCAGCGCGTCGGGATGGGACTCGAGACAGCGGGCGCCGAACAGGCCCCGGCCCGATAGCGTTGTGGCCATGCGCCTCATCAGCATCGACGAGCTGGACCGGACCCTCTCCGCGCTGCCCGCCGTCCCCCGCGTCGTGTCCCCGGGGGGCGGCGCCTCCCCCCTGGCGCTGCTGGACGCCCTGGACTCGCGCCTGGAGCGCTGGAATCTGTTCTGCGTCAACGCCCCCGAGGGGGTGCCCGCCCGCGAGGGGGTCACCCACGAGACGGTCTTCCTCGGGCCGGGATCGCGGGCCGCCGGGCGGGTGCGCTACTTCCCGGTGCCGCTGAGCACCGCCTCGCTGCTGTTCGCCACCAGCTGTCCCCCCGACCTGGTGGTGCTGCACACCACCACCCCCCGCAACCATGTGGTCTCGATGGGCCTCGAGGTCCAGCTGATGGCCTCGGCCGTCGAGAACGCCCGACGCCGCGGAGTCCCGGTCATCGCCCAGATCAACCCCCGGATGCCCTTCACCCGGGGAGATGCGGTGCTGGCCGATGACGTCATCGACCTCGCCGTCGAGGTGGACGAACCGCTCATCCCGGTGCCCCCGGTGCAGCTGGACGACGAGGTGATGAGCATCGGCGAACTCGTCGCCTCCCGGGTCGCCGACGGCGCCACCATCCAGATCGGCATCGGCAAGATCCCCGACGCCGCCGCCCACGGGCTGCGGGCCCGCCACAACCTGCGGGTGTGGACCGGGATGATCACCGACGCCGCGATGGACCTCGACCGGGCCGGCGCCCTGGTGCCCCGCCGCCAGATGACCGGGTCCTCGGTGCTGGGCAGCCAGGAGCTCTACGAATGGGCCGACGACAACCCGCGAATCAGGCTGCTGCGCTGCGAGAAGACCAACAACCCGGCCTCCATCGCGGCGCTGCCGAGCTTCGTGAGCATCCACAGCGCCCTGCAGGTCGACCTCTTCGGCCAGGTCAACGCCTCACGGTTCGGCGACCGGATCTACTCGGGCACGGCCGGCTCCACGGACTTCCAGGCGGGGGCGATGCACTCGGCCGGGGGCCAGTCGCTGGTGGCGTTGCGCAGCCGCCACCGCGACGCATCGACGATCATCGGTCAGCTGTCGGGGCCGGCGACCTATTCCCAGCCCACCGCGGTGATCACCGAGAACGGCGTCGCCGAGCTGCTGTACCACCACGAGGCCGAGCAGGCCGAGAGGCTCATCGAGCGCGCAGCCCATCCCGACGTTCGCGAGGAGCTGCGCGCCCAGGCCCGCAGGCACGGGCTGCTGTGACTCAGAGCTCCTCGTAGACCGCGGGATCCTGATCGGCCAGCCGTCCGTCGGGACGGCCCAGGGCGGTGATCGTGTCGATCTCGGCGGAGCTGAGCCTCAGGTCGGCGGCCGCCAGGTTCTCGACCTGGCGGGAGGGGGTCGCGGCCTTCGGCAGCGGGATCGCCCCGCGCCCGACGTGCCAGGCCAGCACGACCTGGGCCGGGGTGGCGTCGTGGGCCGCGGCGATCTCTCCGATCACCGGCTGGGACAGCACATCGTTGCCCCGCCCGATCGGGCTCCACGCCTCGGTGAGGATCTGGTGCTCGGCGTCATAGGCCAGCGCCTCGGCCTGCGGGAAATAGGGGTGGATCTCGATCTGGTTGACGTCGGGCAGCACACCGGTGGCGGCCTGGAGGCGCTCCAGATGCTCGGGCAGGAAGTTGCACACCCCGATGGCCCTCAGCAGCCCGCGCTCCCGGGCCTCGATGAGGGCCTGCCAGGCCTCCACGTAGAGGCCGACCTTCGGGTTGGGCCAGTGGATGAGGTAGAGGTCGAGGGCGTCGAGGCCGGTGCGGTAGACGCTCTCCTCGACGGTGCGAAGCGCCTCGTCGTGACGGTGGTGGCGGCCCGGCAGCTTCGAGGTGACGATGAGCCGCGAGCGGTCGTGGCCGCTGGTGGTCACCGCCCTCCCGACGGTGCCCTCGTTCTCGTAGTTGAAGGCCGAGTCGAGCAGTGTGTAGCCGTTTCCGATGGCGGTGCGGATCGCCTCGACGCCGCTCGCACCGTTGAGCTTGTAGGTGCCGAACCCGATGGCGGGCAGCTCGAGCCCGGAATGGGAGGTGAGGGTGGGAAGTGGCATGCCGGATCCTCCTTCGTGACGTGGACCGGTGGTCAGAACCCATCCTCGTCGCCGGGGCGGGTCGCCTCAAGCAGCCGCTCCAGGGTGGTGATGACGCCGTGGTCGGTGTTGGCCGGGGCGATGAAGCGGGCCCGGGCGATGAGGTCCGGGTGGCCGTTGGCCATCGCGAAGGACAGCCCGGCGTGCTCTAGCATGTCCAGGTCGTTGAGGTAGTCGCCGAAGACCGCGGTCCGCGACGCCGGGATTCCCAGCGCCTTCTGGAGGGCTGCCAGCGCCCGCCCCTTGGTGGCGTCGGCGTTGCTCACGTCGAGCCAGTGGGGCGTGGAGAGGGTCACCTTGTGTCCCTCGGCCTCGGCCTCGAGGGCGGGCAGGGCCCCGGTCTCGGCGTCCCCGAAGTCGTAGACCGCGACCTTGATGATGTCGTCCCGGACCCCCGTGAGGTCGGCGACCACCTCGTTGCTGCGGTAGTACGGCGCCACGGCGTCGCGGAAGGGCTTGTCGGACCGTTCGATGTAGGCGGTCCTGGTGCCGCACAGCACGGTGCCGAGGTCGCGGCCGGCCCGGGCCAGGCCGCGCAGCAGCCCGATGGTCCGCGCCACGTGTCCGGGGTCGATCACCGAGGCGCTGAGGGTGGCGCCGTCGCGGACCACGAAGGTGCCGTTCTCGGCGATGAAGGGCATACCGGCACGGGCGCCGAACATGGTCTCGAGGGTGGCGTACTGGCGGCCGCTGGCCGGGGCGAAGAGGATGCCGCGTCTCTCCATGCGGTCGAGCAGGGGCCACAGTCCGTCGGGGATGGCGCCGTCGGCGTCGAGGAGGGTGCCGTCCATGTCGCACACGACCAGCTCCAGCTTCGCGGCGTCGGCGAGTGCGTCGGTGTCGAGCGGTCCGGCGTGCCCGGGCGTGGGGTGGGGTGCGGTCACAATGGCGTTCTCTCCTCGTCCCGGTCCCGCGGGCGCCACTCGCCGCTCGGTGCGCCGACCCTCCGGTCGGCCCGGGCCTCCAACGTTACCGCCCGGGCCTCGCCGGTCATGGTCGGGCGGCGGGAGGGCCGGGCCGATCCCAGGGCCCACAGGATGCAGGTGAGGTCGACGAGTTCCTGAGCCCCGGCCCCGATCACCGGCGGCATCACGCCGGAGGCCCCGACGATCATCAGGGCCAGTGACACCACCCCGATCCCGATGCCGATGGCCTGACGGGCCACCGAGACGGTGCGACGGCCGATCTCCACGGCTGCGCCGACCCGCAGCAGGTCGTCCTCCATGATGATGACGTCGGCGGACTCGACGGCGGCCGCCGAACCCTTGGCCCCCATCGCGACGCCGATATCGGCGGCGGCCAGCACCGGGGCGTCATTGACGCCGTCGCCGACCATCATGACCGGCCCCAGGGCCCCGGTCACGGCCGCCAGTTTGTCCTCGGGGCGCAGTCCTGCGCGGACGTCGGTGATGCCCAGCTCGGACAGCTCCTCGAGGGTCGCCCCGGCCTCGGGGCGCACCGGGTCGCTCACCTCGATCACCCCCAGGGCTGAGCCGTCGAACCACACGTGGACGTGGGTGTCGGGCGCACCCCCGGCGGCGACCTGGAGGTCGCGGGCGGCGAAGTCGTCGGTGCCCATGGCGAAGGCCGCACCGCCCACCCGCCGATCCGGGCGCTGACGCCGGATGAGACGATCTGCTCGGCCTCCTCGGCGTGCGGCACCTTCAGGCCCCGGCGGGCGGCCTCGGCGACCACGGCCCGGGCCAGCGGATGGGTCGACATGGCCTCGGCGGCCGCCGCCACCGCGAGCACCTCGTCGGGTTCGCGTCCCTCGACGGGGATGACGGCGGTGACCGCCGGCTCCCCGCAGGTCAGCGTCCCGGTCTTGTCGAAGGCCGCGGTGCGCACCTCCGCGAGCCGTTCCAGGGAGCCGGAGTCGCGCACGATGATGCCGGCCCGCGCGGCCCGGTTCATGCCCGCCATGAAGGCCACCGGGGCGGCGATGATGAGCGGGCACGGGGTCGCGACCACCAGGACCGCCGCGAACCGTCCCGGGTCCCCGGAGATGATCCATGCCAGGGCGGCGATGAGCAGCGACACCGCGGTGAAGGGCACGGCGATCCGGTCGGCCATCGCCACGAAGGGCGCCCGGGAGGCCTGGGCCGAGCGGACCATGGCGATGATCCGCTGGTACTGGGAAGTCGGCGGAACTGGCGTCGGCGCGCATCACGATCGCCGAGGAGCCGTTGACCGAACCGGCCATCACCTGATCGCCGGGGCACCTGAGCACCGGCATCGGCTCCCCGGTCAGGGAGGACTCGTCGATGCTCGATGTGCCGGCCAGCAGCGTCCCGTCGACGCCGACGAGTTCTCCTGGCAGCACCTGGATCCGGTCGCCGGGCACGATGTCCTCGACGGGCACCTGCTCCAGACCGGAGTCCGCGAGGATCCGGGTGGCGGCTGTGGGGGCGTTGTCCAGCAGAGCGGTGAGGGAGCGCGTCGCCCGATTCTGGGCGTGGTCCTCCAGAGCCTCGCCGCCGGTGAGCATCAGGCAGATGACCAGGGAGGCCCAGTGCTCCCCGACCAGGACGGTGGAGACGATCGCGATGATCGCCAGCAGGTCGACGCCGTAGGTGCCGGCGCGCAGCTCGTGGATCATCCCGACGACCAGGCGCACGGCCAGCGCCAGGCAGACCACCGAGATCACCGCCCTGGCGGTGTCGCCGGCTCCGAGCAGTGCACAGGCCCCGCCGACGGCCCCGGTCAGCGCGACGACGGCGACCAGCGGGTAGGCCCTCAGAGCCTGTCGGATCGCCGGGCCGGGTGGTGACTGCGTCCTCATGGCCTGAATGATCCATGAGGGCCGCCGCGCCGTCCAGCAAGGAGAGGCGACCCTGATCACCCGTCCCGCCCGATGGCCCGGTCGGATCCGCCGTGGTAGGGCTGGGGCCGTGCAGACCAACCGTGTGGACCTGTCCGGCACCGACTCCCCGAGGGGCTCTCACGGCCCGTGGGGGCCGGTGATGGCGGCGCTGGTGTTCCTGGTGGCTCTCAACCTGCGCCCGGCCCTGACCGCGGTGGGCCGGGTGCTGCCTCGGCTCGGCGCCGATCTGAGGATCGACGAGGGCGCTCAGGGCCTCATCGGGTCGCTGCCGTTGCTGGCCTTCGCCGCGGTCTCCCCCGTCGTCCACCGTGTCGCCGCCAGGCTGGGCACCGATCGGACCGTCCTGGTCGCCGTCGTCCTGCTGGCGGGCGGGATCCTCATCCGCTCGACCACCGGGGTGCCGGGCCTGTGGGTGGGCACGGTGGTGGTCGGGTCCGCGATCGCAGTCGGCAATGTCCTGGTGCCGGTGATCGTGCGCCGCGACTATCCCGGTCGGGTGTCGGCGGCCACCGGCGTCTACTCGGCCTGCATCACCCTGGCCGCGGCCCTGGCCTCGGTGGCGGCCGTCCCGTTGGCCGACGCGTCCGGGTGGCGGGTGGCGCTGGGCGTCTGGGCCCTG
>OMJG01000556.1_pt1 | contig 27010 bp, 26 predicted proteins | sample 1646431 | NCBI WGS metagenome assembly OMJG01 (sample SAMN03771674, study PRJEB25209) | food metagenome | isolation source: Cotija cheese | place: Mexico:Jalisco,Michoacan | collected 2011-12-12
TTTCAGCTGAGGCAAGCGCTGCGCTCATCCGGACATCTTGACATGAGGCAAGACGGCTGGAGAAGGACTCCCCGGAGTCCGAGTTCAGATCCATGCGCACTCCTCACGGTGGCTGAAAGTCCACGTGGCGATTGTGAGGAGTCCCCGGGACGGCAAGGATGGTCTTCCGTGCGAGATGTCAATGATCTGGAAGACCTGCTGCACTCGATCGACGGCCGCGGCTACGGCGGCTACAAGCGTCTGGCCGGGTCATTCGCGCTGCCTGGATGCCGGGTGGCCGTCGACCATGTGCAGGCCGATCCCTACGCCCCGCCCTCCCTGGTGCGGGTCATGGTGGACGCCGTCCGGGCCGGGCTGCCCGACGATCTGATCGACGACCGGGCCGGCCGGATCGCCACCGCCGACTTCCTCACCCGCGAGTTGGCGAATGCCCTGCGCGGGCACCGCGACGTCTCCATCGGGGCCGTGGGCCAGGAGGTGCTCGAACGCACCCATGTGGTGATCCTGCCGGACCGCCTCGAGGCCCGTCTCCAGGTGCAGCTTCCCGCCGCCGGACGGCGGGTGAAGGGTCGGCAGGCCTTCCGAATCCTCTCCGAGGACCTGCCCGACATCGCCGATCTGCTGCTCCACCATAATCTGGACGCAGCACGGCTGCGCACTCACGTCGCGCTGTACCGGGACCAGGAGGCGCTGCGGGGCCGGCTCGCCGGGCTGGGTCTGGTGGCCTTCGTCGCCGACGGGTCGGTGCTGCCGAGACGGTCCGGGGATTCGGACCTGCCCCTGGACGACGCGGTGCCCTTCACCTCACCGGAGTCGCTGCGCGTCGACGTGGAGCTGCCGAGCGGGCGGCGTCTGACCGGCATGGGGGTGCCCGAGGGTGTCACCGTCATCGTCGGCGGCGGCTACCACGGCAAGTCGACCCTGCTGCGGGCCCTGGAGCGCGGCGTCCACCCCCATATCGGCGGTGACGGCCGCGAATGGGTCGTCACCAGGCCCGACGCCGTGGCGGTGCGCGCCGAGGACGGCCGGTCGGTGACCGGCACCGACATCTCGGCCTTCATCTCCGACCTGCCCTCGGGCACCCGCACCGAGCGGTTCTCCACCACCAACGCATCGGGATCCACCTCCCAGGCCGCCAACCTGGCCGAGGCGGTGGAGGCCGGCGCCTCGGCGCTGTTGATCGACGAGGACACCTCGGCCACCAACTTCATGATCCGTGACGAGCGGATGCGCCGCCTCATCCCCGCCGACAGGGAGCCCATCACACCGTTCGTGGACCGGGTGCGCCCGCTGCGTCGCGAGCGCGGCGTCTCCACCGTGCTGGTCGCCGGCGGTTCGGGTGCCTTCTTCGACGTCGCCGACCACGTCATCGCGATGGAGCGCTACCTCCCCTGCGACGTCACCGCAAGGGCCCGCGAGATCGCCGGCATCGCTGCTCCCGCCGAGACTCAGGAGGCGGTGTTCGAGCCGACGCCAGAGCGCATCCCCGCCCGGGGCTGCCTGCCGCCTGCCGGACGCCGCCGCCCGGCTCGGGCGCGCGGGACCGACACCATCCAGATCGACCGCCAGATCATCGACCTGTCGGCGCTGTCGCAGCTCGTCGACCCGGCCCAGACCGCCGCGATCGCCAGAGTCCTGGACCGGATCTCCGAGCTGCTGGACGGCACGATCGGCATCGTCGAGGCCACCGCGAGGATTGACGAGCTGATCGACGCCGAGGGGCTGGACGCGTTGTCAGGATTCCGCGGGCATCCCGGATTCCTGGCACGGCCACGGACCTTCGAGATCGGGGCCGCCCTCAACCGGTACCGGAGTCTGCGGCTGCGCTGACTCCACTGTCCGGCGAAACGGTTGTGCCGTCCACCGACCCGTGCCACCGTGAAAGGACAGCTGGAACCACGACACCGATGCAGGAGGAACACCATGAGCGATGAGCAGAGCCCCTTCGACAAGATCGCAGGAAAGGCCAAGCAGGCCGCCGGCAAGGTGAGCGGCGACAAGGATCTGGAGGCCGAGGGCAAGGTGCAGGAGACCGAGGGCAAGCTGCGCGAGGTGGCCGAGGACGCCAAGGCCACCCTCGGCGCGGTCGCGGACCGGGTCAAGGGCTCGGTCGACGAGCAGAAGGACTGAGAAGCAGACACCCGACGGGCTCCGGCGACCCAGGGTCGCCGGAGCCGTTCTCACACCCGCAGTCTCTTGGCCAGCTCGTGTCCCATCTCACGGCGCTGGGTGAGGATCTGGACCACGAGAGCCAGACCGCTCACCCCGATGCAGATGGCTGAGGCGATCGGATTCGTCGTCCACCCGAAGATCAGGAAGAGGATCGGCACCAGCCCCAGAAGCACCGTGAGCCCGGCGTAGACCGTGTAGTCGCCGACCTCCATCCGCATCATCCGTACCGCGATGAGCAGGGCGATGATCGAGAATCCGCACACGATCGGGATGACGTAGGTCACCGACCAGCCGTGCCACCCCGACAGATAGTCCCAGTAGGCGCACACCAGCCCCACCAGGGCCACCAGGTACACAGTCCCCTTGGCGATATTGCGGCGCTTGCGGACCGCCATCACCACCACCAGCCACATCGCCGCGATCCCCAGCCAGATCGAGCGCAGCACCCCGACGTCGGCGTCGCGGCGGAAGGCCAGCTGCAGCCCGAAGGAGGCCAGGATCACCACCACCGAGGTGAGGAACAGCACCCGCACCAGGCGCTTCCGGGAGAACCGCAGAGCCACCGTCGGCAGCGGGGAGTCCGACGACGTCCCCTCGGTGATGGCACCGCAGAGCGGGCAGCGGGCCCACTCCCCCTCGATCTCCACCCCACATTTCGGGCAGTTCCTCATGACGGTGCCCCGCTGATCTCAGCCTCGGTGACCCTCTCCATCGCCACCTGCACCGGGACGCCCTGCCCGGTGAGCAGCCTGGCGAACTCCCGCACATGCCCCACCTCGACGAAGGGGGAGGTGAAGCTGACGGTGAGCAGCCCGGCGTGGGAGAGGGCGCAGAACTGCGGTCTCACCGCCGCGGTGTGGAAGGTCATCCGTCCGACATGGGACTCCGCGGGCTCGGGCAGCACCACCCTGCCCAGGTTCGACACCGCGACCGTCAGAGCCTGATTGTTGCCACGATTGATGCTGCGCAGGATCACGTCCTTGAGGATGCTCGGCACGATTCTCAGCAGTGGCATCCGCTCGAAGCGGATGAGCTTGTGGAGTTTGCGGTGGAGGGCCTCGCGGGTGGCGGCGGGGCGGAACTGGGCGTCCAGGTCGCGAGCCACCGCCGTCACCGAGTTGTCGGCATCGCGGTAGTCGTGTTCGACGCGGATCGTGGCGAAGAAGTTGCGGGCCGAGGCCGAGGGGAAGAACTGTCTCAGGTTGACCGGGATCGACGCCGTCATCACCGGGGCCCGCCGGGTCGACGGGGTCGCCCTGCGGACCGACTCCAGGAACAGCGCCGTCAGATGCACCGTGAGCCCCACCCCGTCGCTCTTGGCCGCGGCCAGGACGGGGGCGGCGGGCATGGTGAGTTCGACGAGCCGGGTGCGGTCGTCGGGGGTGCGGACCCCCCGGATCCGCTGGACGTGACGGCCCAACGGATGCCGTGGCCCCCTGTCCCCCGACGACTTCTCGGGAGCACGGCCCCGGAAGTAGTGCGCGAAGCTGTCGGGGGCGAGCTCCTGGGGCGGGTGCGCGTTCTCGACCGGTGGTACCGGATCGTCGGGGTGCCGCAGCCGGGCGTAGGCGGCCAGCAGGTCGGTGAGGAACCACAGTGCACCGGTGCCGTCCGACAGGGCGTGGAAGATCTCCAGAATGATGCGGCGCCGGTGATGCATCACCCGGAACAGCAGGTTCCGGCGATCGGGCTGGTAGATCGGTGCGCAGGGGTACTGCACATCGGGGCCGACCTCCGGCCGCAGATCCGAGTCCTGGAGGTAGTACCAGAAGATTCCCCGCCGCAGCACGGCGTGGTAGAGGGGGTACTGGTCGAAGGTCTCGTCCAGGGCCTGCTGCAGCAACTCGGGGGCGACGTCGTCGTCCATCTCGGCGCTGATCCGGAAGACCTTCGGATCGATCTCGCTGCGGGCCGCGAGGAAGATGTTGGAGGCGTTGTCCAGCGCCACCCAGGTGCGCCTGGTCATGGCCGCTCCCCACCGGCGTCCTCATCGAGGAAGACGTTGATCTGCTCGTAGGCCTCACGCAGCGGCCGGGCGAAACGAGGCAGGGTGATGAACCCATGGAGGGCCCCGGGCACCCGGTGGATCCTCACCCGGTTGCCGGCCTCCTGGAGGCGTCTGCCGTAGGCCTCCCCCTCATCGCACAGCAGGTCCAGCTCGGCGCTGATGAGCAGCGTGTCGGGCTGGCCGGAGAGGTCGGTGGCCATCAGCGGAGAGACCCGCGGGCTGCGGCGCTGTGCCGGGTCGGGGGCGTAGAGCTCAAGGTAGTCCTGGACCTCCGTGTTGGTGAGCCGGTAGTCGGCGCCGTGCTCGCGCACCGAGGCGAAGGGGGAGGTCTGCGGGTCGTGGTCCCAGTGGGTGACCGGGTAGAGCAGGACCTGACGGCCGGGCATCGCCGAGTGCTCCTCGCGCAGCATGAGGTTGGTGACGGCGGCCAGGTTGGCGCCGGCGGAGTCGCCGACCATGACGATCCGCGACGGATCTGCGACTCCGGCGATGTCGGGCTCGTCCAACACCAGCCGGGCGATCCGGTGGCAGTCCTGCAGGCCCGCCGGGAAGGGGTACTCGGGGGCGAGCCGGTAGTCGACCGACGCGACGACGGCCCCCGTGAGCTCGGCCATGGTGAGGCAGGCCGGGGTGTAGGAGTCGATGTCTCCTGTGACCCATCCCCCTCCGTGGAAGAAGAGCAGCACCTCGTCGCGGCGCACCGCAGACGGTTCGAAGACGCGGACCGGGATGGAATGGCCGCCGTCGGCCGAGCGCACCTCCCGGTCCAGGTCGTGGTAGCGCATCGCCGGCAGGGCGGCCATCTGGCGCTGCAGCCGCCGGACCTTCTCGTAGTCCTCGCGCATGTTGACCCGTGGGGCGGCGAAGAGACTCATCACGGCGCGCGCCAGCCGGCTGACGGGCCGGTGGGTCGGATGATCGGTTCCCATGCCTCCAGCCTAGGGAGGCGGGGCCGAACCGAGGTGGGGACAGCCCGACAACCGGAGGCCGGGTGACCTGATGGCCGTCGGCCGCGCCGGCTTCTAGGTTGGGGACCATGCGAAGTTCACCGGTGTCACGATGGGTCTCGAGTGTGGGGCGCCGCTACGGCTACGAGTTCTGCGGGTTCGTCGTCGCCGTGGTCGCCTTCGTCCTGGTGATCCCCTTCTTCTTCCTCGGGGTCGGCACCACCATCATCTGGATCGGCCTGCCGATCCTGGTCTTCGCCACCCTGCTGGCCAGGGGCTTCGCGTTCACCGAGCGAGCGATGATGCGCGGGATGCTGAGGGTCGACGCCCCGACTCCGCAGCGCAGGGAGCCTCGCGCCGGGGCGGGCTGGTTCTCGAGGATGCTGACGCCGCTGCGCGACCCCCAGTCGTGGCTCAACATGGCCTGGGTCTTCGTCGACTTCTTCCTGAAGGTCGTCACCTTCATCATCTCCACCGTCTGGTTCGCAGCCTCCCTGGTGACGATCGCCGGGCCCGTCACCGAGATCGTGCTGCGAATGGTGCTGCCGGAGGACGACTACAGCGGTCTGGGCGAGCTGCTAGGGTTCAGTGGCCAGGCCGCACTGGTCTTCGACCTCGTCTCCGAGTTCCTCGTCGGGCTGGTCTTCCTGCTCACCCTGTCCCCCGTGCTGCGCGGCCTGACCGGCCTGCACCGGGCCATCAGTCACGGCATGTTGTGCTCGCGCTGGGACGCCCAGCAGGAGCTGGAGCGCACCAGGGCGTCGCGCTCGGCCGGCCGGGTGGCGGAGTCCGAGGGGCTGCGCCGGCTGGAACGGGATCTGCACGACGGGCCGCAGCAGCGCCTCATCCGCTCCTCGATGGATCTGGCCCGGGCCGAGCGCCTCCTCGGCAATGATCCGGAGCGGGCCGCCGCTCTCATCGGCGAGATCCGTAGCCAGACCAACGCCACGCTGGCGGAGCTGCGTCAGCTGTCGCGCGGCATCGCCCCGCCGCTGCTGGTGGACCGCGGGCTGGAGGCGGCGCTGGCCGAGATCGCCGGCAACTCGACGATCCCGACGTCGGTCGACTGCCCTCCGGGACGCCTCCCCCTGCATGTGGAGACCGGCATCTACTACGTGGCCTCCGAGGCCCTGGCCAATGCGAACAAGCACTCCCGGGCGGCGTCCATCACGATCACCGTGACCCTCGACCGTCGCAACGCGAGGGTGCGTATCGTCGACGACGGGATCGGTGGAGCCCAGAACCTGGCGGGCCACGGTCTGCAAGGATTGGCCGAGCGGGTGGCCTCGCTGGAGGGCGCCCTGAGAATCGACTCCCCGGCCGGGGAGGGCACCACGGTGGAGGCGGTGATCCCATGCGAATCGTGATCGCCGACGACTCGGCGCTCATCCGGGAGGGTCTGAGACTGATTCTGGAGGACGCCGGCCACGAGGTGGTGGCCACGGCCGGTTCCGAGCCCGAGCTCGTCGCCGAGGCGCTGCGCACCCGCCCCGATCTCACCATCGCCGACATCCGGATGCCCCCGCACCACACCGACGAGGGGCTGCGGGCGGTCAAGCGGATCCGCTCGGAGTGGCCGGGCGCACCGGTGCTGCTGCTCAGTCAGTACGTCGTGGTGTCCTACGCCGAGGAGCTCATGGCATCGGGGTCGCAGGCCACCGGCTACCTCCTCAAGGACCGGGTCTCCGACATCGACGCCTTCACCGACGCCGTGGACAGGGTCGCCTCCGGAGGCCTGGTGATGGACCCGGAGGTCGTCTCCCAGGTGATCTCGGCGCAGCGGCACACGCCGCTGGACACGCTGACCGCCCGGGAGCGCGAGGTCCTCGAACTCATCGGTCAGGGCCTCACCAATGCCGCGATCGCCGAGCATCTGGTGGTCACCGACGGCGCCGTGGAGAAGCACATCCAGCGGATCTTCGCCAAGCTGGGGCTGTCCGCCGACGCGAATGTGCACCGCCGGGTGATGGCGGTGCTCACTCTGCAGAACGGCTGACCGCCCTACTGCCGGATCAGAGGGCCGAGCCGATCCTCTCGGAGAACTCGACGAGCCGGTTCGAGAATCCCCACTCGTTGTCGTACCAGCCGAGCACCTTGACCTGGCGTCCGGCGACCTTGGTCAGCGGGGCGTCGTAGATCGACGAGTAGGGGTTGCCGACGATGTCGGCCGAGACGATCGGGGCCGTCGAGTACTGGAGGTACCTGCCCAGACGCTGCGACTCCGACGCCTCCTTGAAGGCCGCGTTGACGTCGTCGACGCTCACCGTCTTGTCCAGCACGGCGGTGAGATCGGTGATGGAGCCGACCGGCACCGGGACCCTCAGCGCGAATCCGGTGAGCCGTCCGTCCAGTTCCGGGATCACCGTGCCGATGGCCTTGGCGGCCCCCGAGGTGGTGGGGATGGTGGACAGGGCGGCGGCGCGGGCGCGGCGGAGGTCCTTGTGCGGGGCGTCGTGGAGGCGCTGGTCGCCGGTGTAGGCGTGCACGGTGGTCATCAGGCCGGACTCGATGCCGAAGGAGTCGTTGAGCACCTTGGCCAGCGGGGCCAGCGAGTTGGTGGTGCACGACCCGTTTGAGAAGACGTCGGCGGCGCTCGGGTCGAGAGTGTCGTCGTTGACTCCGAGGACGAAGGTGGGCACGTCTCCCTTGGCCGGGGCGGAGACGATGACCTTCTTCGCCCCGCCCGACAGGTGCGCCCGGGCCTTCTGCCCATCGGTGAAGCGACCGGTCGACTCGATGACGACGTCGACCCCCTGGTCCCCCCAGCCGATGGCGGCGGGGTCGGGCTCGGAGAGGACCGCGATCGAGCGGTCGCCGACGTGGATGGTGCTCCCCTCGACCGTGACCTGGTCGAGATGCCCGGAGATGGAGTCCCATTCGAGCAGGTCGGCCAGGGTGGCGGCGTCGGTGAGGTCGTTGACGGCGACCACCTCGACGTCGGCGTCATTGGCCAGTGCGGCGCGCAGGTAGGTGCGCCCGATGCGGCCGAATCCGTTGATTCCGATTCGTACAGTCATGTCAGCTGTCCTTTCGTGAGGTCTGCGGTGATGGGGTCATCGACACAGCCCGGAGCAGATCGACCGCTCCGGCCCGGGCACTGTCGAAGGGGGCCCGGTCCTGCGCCGCGATCGCCAGGACGTAGCCGCCCTGGATCGATGTGGTCATGAGGTCTGCCAGGTGGTCGGCGTCCAGGCTGTCGGGCAGCTCCCCGGCTTCCATCGCCTCGGCGATGACCCCCGCCAGCATCGTGTGGATGGTGGCGAAGGAGTTCTTGACCGGTGCCAGCAGGGCCGGATCGGACACCACCTCAGGGTCCTGGGTGAGACGGCCGACCTTGCAGCCCTTCAACGGCTCGTGGTCGTCGCGCGTCAGGTAGCCGATGAGTCGCTCCAGCGGCGAACCGAGGCCCTCCAGGATGTCGACGGAGCCGGGCAGCAGGGTGCTGCAGTTGTGCTCCACGGCCGCCACGCCCAGATCCCGCTTCGAGGGGAAGTGGTAGTACATGCTCCCCTGCCCCACCCCGCAGCGCTCGCGCACCGCGCGGGGGCTCGTCGCGGCGTATCCGCGCTCCCACAGGAGGTCGCTCATCGCATCGACCAGTTGCTCTCTCGATCCCACGCAGATCACTGTACCTACCTCTAGGTACAGACACAACCCCCTTCCCCGCACCGGCCGGGACCTACAGTGAGCCGGGTGCACGACGTGACAGACGGTGACCATCAGCCGGCCGCAGCGCCGGCCTCCGGCCGATTCGGAAGGGAGTCGCTCGAGCGGCTCATGACATTCGGGGACGCCGTGGTGGCCATCGCCATCACCCTCATCGTGCTGCCCCTGGTCGACACCGCGATGGATGTGGACACGCGGCGGGGTTCTTCTCAGGGCACTGGGACACCCTGCTCGCAGCAGCGCTCTCGTTCGTGGTGGTGGCGGTCACCTGGCACGCCCACCACAAGTTGTTCATCGGCGCGAGCGGTTACAACGCCACGATCTTCTGGTTGGAGGTCGTCTGGCTCGCCGCCGAGGTCTTCCTGCCGGTCGCGACCGTCCTCGACGTCCTGGGCGACGGGGTCGGCCGCGCCGCCCTGGGCACCTACATCGGAGACCTGCTCCTCATCGTGTCCACCATGCGTTTCCAGGGGGTCGTCCTGGAGAGAACGGGCCTGGTCCCCCGCTCCCGGGGCCCGTGGTGGGCGCGTTGGCACGTCGTCGTGACCTGGTGCGTCATTCTGGTTCTGGCCCTGACGTTCCCGGGCGTCGGCGGGTACTGGATGCTGCTCGCACTCGTCGACGCCCTGGTCGTCAGGATGATCGGCCTCAGCTCAGCGCGGCGAGGATCTGACGGTTGAAGGCCGGCAGATCGTTCGGGGTCCGCGAGGTGATGAGGGTGTATCCGTTGGCGGGGCACACCTTCGCCTCCTCGTCGACCCAGGTGGCTCCGGCATTGGCGAGGTCGGCCTGGAGGGTCGGGTAGGAGGTGAGCGTCTTGCCCTTGGCGACGCCGGCGTTGATGAGCAGCCAGGGCCCGTGGCAGATGGCCGCCACCACCTTGCCGGCCCCGGCCACACCGGCGACGATCCGCTGGGCGTCCTGGTCGACACGAAGGCCGTCGGCATTGATCGTTCCGCCCGGGATGACGACCGCGTCGTAGTCCTCGGCCTTCGCCGAGGCCAGTGCCAGGTCGGGATCCACCGTCGGGCCGGGTTCCCGGTCCCCCTTGAGGGTCTGGATCGGGGAGACCTCGGGAGCGGCGACCGTCACCTCGGCGCCCTGCTCCTTGAGATACTCCAACGGCTTGCCGATCTCATCGGTCTCGGTGCCGTAATTCGTCGAGATGATCAGAATCTTCTTGCCGGTCAGTTCGGACATTGAGAATTCCTCCTCAGAGACTGCGTTCACCCACTGCAACAGGGCCCCGCTTTCATGTGTTCCACCCGGAGTGGAAGAGTTGACCCATGGGGTCCACAGACCAACAGAACCAGCAAGATCAACGAATTCAACAGCTGGCAAGCAATATCCGCTCGGCCTGCCGGGTTCGCAGATGGCAGGCCGGGGAGCTGGCCGACGAGGTCTCGCGCAGAGGGGTGACGCTCACCGAGGAGGCCGCCGCAGAGTTGCTCGCCGGCGACCGGGAACCGCTGATCGGGGAGGCCGCGGCCGTGGCCGCCGCCTTCGGCACCTCCGTCGACGCCCTCATGACCAGCCCCGACGATTTCGAGCGCACCCTGGCCTGGACGTCGGTGCGTCACAGCTACAAGGAGGCCAGGCGCCGCCTCATGAGATCGGCCGCCGATTACGAGACGGCCGCCGAGATGCTGTGCGACTACATGGACGGGGACTCGCATATCCCCCCTCTGGAGCGCGACGATCTGGAGCATCAGCTGGCCCAGTCCTGCGCCTGGGTGGCGATGGACGGTTACGAGGACCACAACCCGTGGCGGAAGCGCTGGGGCATCGACGTCGACCCCGACGACCCGGTGACCAAGATCTAGCCCAGCAGGTATTCGGCCACAGACCGCACCGCCGGGTCGGGGTCCCGGGCGAGCCCCGCCAGCACCTCTGCGGCGTCCGTCCCTCCGACCTCCCCGAGAGCCTGGGCGATCCGGCTGCGGACCTGCGAGGCATCGGCGCCGCGGGAGTCCAGACGGGCGGACAGCGCGTCGACCACCTCGGCCGCCTCGACGTCATTCATTCCCGCGACCACCATCGTCACGAGCCGGGCGATGAGCACCCTGGGCTCGGCGGCGCCCGATCCACGCCGTGCCAGGAAGAGGGCGGCGTGCCCGGCGACGGCCAGGTCCGGATCGCCGAGGAAGCCTGCGAGCAGGGACGACGAGGCGGGATCGTCGAACTCGTCGAGTGCGAGCACGATCCTCAGGCGCACCTGCCGGTCGATGTCGCGCGCTCTGTCCGCCAGCGCCTCCAGAGCGGGGCGTCCCGCACGGGCCACCGCCCAGCGCAGGGTGCCGGCGACGCCGTCATCGGGCTCGTCCAGATAGCTGTCGACGAGTTGACCGGCCATCCGCGGGCCCTCCTCACCCGTCGGCTCGGACCCTGTCGACAGCGCCGCGGCGACGCGCCGGGCGGGGTCTCCCGAGCGCAGTGCCGACAGCAGCCCGACGACGTCGAGAACGTCCTGGCGGCTGCGGGGCTCGCTGGCCTCGATCCCACGCAGGCGCACCAGGAGTGAGTGCTCGGCGGCGATCCTGGCCTCGGTCTCGCCGATGAGCCGCTCGATCACCCCGGCGGCGTCGAAGTCGGGATCATCCAGGGCCTGCCCCACCTGGGCCAGGGACAGGCCCAGGGTGCGCAGCGCCTCGGCCGCCAGCAGCCGCTGGAGATCCTGCGGCCCGTACTCGCGGTATCCGGTGCCGGTGCGCGCCGAGGGCTTCACCAGGCCGATGCGGTCGTAGTGGCGCAGCATCCTCACGCTCACCCCGGAGCGACGCGACACCTCACCGATCAGCATGAGGTCATTCTCCCAGGGCGTAGACCCGCTTGGCCTCCTCGACGGCGTCATCGAATGCGGTGTCGGGATCGTCCAGCATGGTGAGGACGGCCCGGGCATGCACCCGGGCACGCCGCCCGCCCTCGGCGGCCACCTCGTCCAGGACGGGGCGCGAGGCCTCGCCCAGGCCCAGCAGAGCCATCCCGAGGCTGAGCCTCATGCCTCGATCGCCGCGTCCCAGCTGGGTGGCCAGACGCCAGGCCAGGGCCTCCTGACCGCCGTCGGGCACCAGCGCGACCGCTGCCCGCCATGCCGCCCTGGCGATCTCGACATCCTCGGATGCGATGAACTCGTCGGTGACGGCCGGCCAGCCGCGCGGATCGCCCACCTTCGACAGGGCGTGGAGGGCCTGCGCCCTGGCCTCGGGGTTGGCCGATCCGAGCTCGGCGATGAGGGCCGGGACGGTGACGTCGGCGGGGTGACTGAGCAGCGCCCAGACGAGCATGTCGCGGACGAAGAAGTCGGGATCGACGCCGGCGCGCCCGATGAGCACGGGCACATCACCGGGCTGCGGATCGGCTCCGGCGGCCATCGCCACCTGGAGTCGCTGCGAGGGAGAGGTGGATTCAAGGGCCCGGATGAGCTGCTCCGTCGTACGGGGGTTCCTGGGGTTCGTGGTCATGTCGACCTCCTTCTGCCCATTCACTGAACAACCTGACACCGTGTGAGGGTCAAACGGTCCGGCTATGCTGCGGGCGATCACCGCTCAGGTGCCGGCGATCGGCAGCGCGGCGGCCAGATCGGCCGCCGACATGCCCCGGTCGAAGCTGGCGCGCGACGTCAGCACGGAGCCGAAGACCGCGCTCCAGAAGATCCGCACCGATCGGTCGACTCCCAGCCCGGCCTTCCAGCCCCGATCCCGCAGAACGGTCCTCAGGTAGCCCGAGGACTGGCGGAACAGGACGGTGAGGCCGGCATCCACCGCCGGCTGGACCGATGGGTTCGCCCGGGCGACCGCCATCGCGCCCACCACCACCGACAGGGAGGTCATCGACATCGCCGTCGACGCCAGGGTCCGCCCGAGATTCCCAGGGGTCGCGGCGCCGTGCCCGGCCTCCCGCAACCGCTCGGACTGGCGCAGCAGCAGACCGAAGGCCGAGCCGACGTAGAGGGCGTCCTTCGACCCGAAGTGGTGGGTGATCTGGTTGGGGAAGACCCGGGCGGCGGCGGCGATCTCCTTGACCGTGACGTCCCCGAAGGACCGTTCCTCGAACAGCGCCATCGCCGCGTCCCGGATCCTGAGGCGCGCGTCGTCCCCGCGCGGCGAGGCTCCCCTCGAGCGGGGTCGGGATGTCGGGTGTTTGGGCACGGCGTTATTGTATGCGATACAAATAGACTTGTTCGTCATACAACATGACTGGGAGTGTCGCTATGAGGATTGCCATGACGGGATACGGGGCCGTGACGCCGTTCGGCCTCGGCGTCGACGCACTGTGGTCGGGTCTGGTCGAGGGACGGTCCGGAGCCCGCGCCCTGGAGGGCGAGACCTGGGAAGGTCTGCCGGTCAAGATCGCCGCACCGGTCACCGACGACCTCGAGGCGGTCCTCGGCCACCCGAAGGCACGCCAGCTCGACCGGTCCCAGCAGTTCGCGATGGTCGCCGCAGGCCAGGCCTGGACGGACGCCGGGCAGCCCGACGTCGACCCCGAACGCCTGGCGGTGGTCATCGGCACCGGGATCGGCGGCGTCACCACACTGCTCGACCAGGACGACATCCTCGAGACCCGAGGGGCCCGCAGGGTCTCCCCCCGCGCGGTCCCGATGCTGATGCCCAACGGGGCGGCCGCCCAGGTGAGCATCGAGTACGGGGCGAAGGCGGGCGCCTTCACCCCGGTCTCGGCGTGCGCATCCGGGGCCGAGGCCATCACGATGGCGGCCCGGCTCATCGCCTGCGGGGAGGCCGACGTCGTCATCGCCGGGGGCACGGAGGCCGCCGTCGCCCCGATCACCATGGCCGCGTTCTCCCAGGCCACCGCTCTGGCCCGCCCCGAGCACCGGCCCGACCAGATCTCCCGTCCCTTCTCGGCCGACCGGCACGGCTTCCTTCTCGGGGAGGGGGCCGGAGTGGTGATTCTGGAGAGCGTCGAGCACGCCACGGCCCGCCGGGCCCGCACCCGTGCGACGCTGGCCGGATGGGCGGTGACCTCAGACGCCTATCACGTGACCGCCACCGAGCCCACCGGCGCCCAGCAGGTCCGCGCGATCCGCACCGCTCTGACCCACGCCGGGCTGTCACCCGAGGAGATCGGCCTGGTGAACGCGCACGCCACCAGCACCCCGGTCGGGGACCTGTCGGAGGCCAACGCCGTCGAGACGATCCTGGGCGACGACGTTCCGGTCACGGCCCCGAAGGGGGCCATCGGACATCTGCTGGGTGGCGCCGGGGCCGTGGAGACCATCGCCACCATGCGTTCCATCGAGACCGGGGTCATCCCGCCGACACTGAACCTGGAGGAGCAGGATCCGCAGATCCGCATCAACGTCGTCCACGGTTCGGCGCTCCGCCAGCCGGTCGGAGCGGCCCTCAACAACTCCTTCGGCTTCGGGGGCCAGAACGTCACCCTTGCCATGACCTCCTGACCCGCCGGCAGCGGCGACTACCGTTGGGGGAGATCGTCACCCAGGAGGAGACCGACATGTCCCAGACCGCGCAGGACACCCGCTTCGCCGCCGACTGGCAGAGCTGGCACGACGCCCACGAGAAGACCCGCACCGACCCTCTGGGGATACTCGCCGCCGTCGGCCTCTACTTCCTCGACGACGACCCCCTCACCGTTCCAGGCGTCCCGGGATCCTGGCAGCTGGTCGACGGGCAGCCGCAGGTCACCCTGGCCGAGGGCGAGACCCTGGACGACTCCGGGCGCACCCTCACCGGCACCGTCGCACTCGGCGAGCGGATCGCCCGGGGCGGGGTGCTGCTGGGATACACCGACGGGGACGCCCACGGGGCCGCCGAGGTGGCCTGGCGCGGATCCCAGGTGATGCTTCGGCCGCGCCGCGACGACGGCGCCTATCTGGCCCACTTCCCGGGGACACCGGCCTACCCCGCCGATCCGGCGTGGGCCGTCCCCGCTCACTTCGAGGCCTACGAGCAGGCTCGCGACGCCACCGTCGGGGCGGTCATCGACGGCCTGGAGCACCACTACACCGCACCGGGCGTCCTCACCTTCACCATCGACGGGGCGCAGTACCGTCTCACCGCCTTCACCGGCGGGCGGGACGGCTCCCTCATGGTGCTGATGCGCGATGCCACCAGCGGTGTCACGACCTACGGGGCCTCGCGCACCCTGGGGGTGCCGGCCCCGGATGGCGACGGGAACACCGTCATCGACTTCAACCGCGCCTCGAATCTGCCGTGCGCGTACACCAACTACGCCACCTGCCCGCTGCCCCCGGCCGAGAACCGGCTGCCGATCGCCGTGGAGGCCGGCGAGAAGCTGCCGCTCGCCAGGGTCGAATGACCTCCGAGTGATCAGGACCGGTCCGGTCCCGGCAACCCCAGACCCTTCATGAGGGCCGCGACGTCCGCCCGCGCGGTGGGCGGGTCCATGGCCGTCACCACGACCCCGTAGCAGGCCCGCAGGGTCCGCAGCAGATCCATCGTCTTCACGGAGGGGGCCACCGCGCCCGCCTCGCGGGCCCCTGTCAGCAGAGGCTCGAGGAGTCGGCCGAGCCGGGTGTCGGCGCCCCGGGCACGGGTGTCGCGACGCGAGGCGACGGCCATCTCGATGAAGGCGATGTCGGTGAGCACCATCTCGAGGATCTCCCCCCACACCGCGGTGAAGCCGCGGCCCTCCGGGGCCTCGGCCGCCACCTGGTCGAGATGGGCCAGGTTGTCCTCGAAGACGGCCATGGCCAGGGCCGACCGGTTCGGGAAGTGGCGATAGAGCACCCCCTGGCCCACCCCCGCGTCCTTGGCGATCGCCGAGAGCGGGACGCCGATGCCCCGTTCCGCGAACAGGCGGCGCGCAGAGGCCAGTAGAGCCCGCCGGTTGCTGTCGGCTGCGGCCGGCCCGCGGTTGGACTTCATCGGACTCCTTCGTCGATCCGGGTGCTCAACTATACTGAACCGGACAGTGTCGTCCGGTACCGGGATCACCCTTCCGGTGCCGATCGGAAGGGATTCGAGATGTCAGATGCACACGACCAGACCTACGACGTGGTGGTGGTCGGTTCCGGGGCCGCCGCGTTCTCCACCGCCCTTGGAGCCGCCGACGAGGGCCTCAGCGTCGTGATGATCGAGAGCACCGATCAATGGGGCGGCAACACCTCCATGTCGGGAGGGGGCCTCTGGCTGCCGAACAATCCGCTCATGAGGCGCGATGGCGCCGCGGACTCCCGCGAGGAGGCCCTGCAGTACATGCTGGCCACGATCGGCGAGCCCGGCCCGGCGTCCTCGAAAGCGCGCATCGAGGCCTTCCTCGACGGCGTCGACGACTTCGTCCTCACCGCCGAGAGGCACGGCATGCGCTTCATGCGCGACCCGGACTACCCCGACTACTACCCCGAGCTGCCCGGCGGCAAGATCGGCCGGGCCGTCGAGGGGATGAACTTCGACGTCAAGAGACTCGGCGAGTGGGCCGCGACCCAGCGCGGCGTCGTCCCGATCCCTGTGCGCACGAACGACGTGTGGCTGCTGGGCCGTGCCTGGTCGACGCCGGGCGGCTTCGCCCGCGGCGCCCAGTTCGTCTTCCGGACCCTCGGGGGCCTGGTGAGAGGCAAGAAGCTCGTCGGCCTGGGCGGGGCGCTGGCCGCCCAGTTCGCCCATGCCGTCCTGGTGGACGCCCGGGTCCCGCTGCACCTCAACAGCCCGGCGACCGGGCTGGTCACCGAGGGAGACCGGGTGGTCGGCGTCAGGGTCGGCGACGGGTCGACGGTGCTGCGGGCACGTCGCGGCGTCATGCTGGGCGCCGGTGGTTTCGAGTCCAACCAGGAGTGGCGGCGCAGGTACCAGGACGTCACCGGGTACACCTCAGGCAACCCCGGCAATCTGGGCGGGCCGATCGCACTCGCCCACGACCTGGGAGCGGCCCTCGACTACATGGACGACGCCTGGTGGGGGGCCTCCCTGGCGCCCTACCAGGAGGGTCCGGCGATGGGCTTCCTGGTCGGCGAGCGGGCGCTGCCCTACATGATGATCGTCGACGGGCAGGGCCGGCGGTTCGCCAACGAGGCCGAGTCCTACATCGATCTGGGCCATCACATGAACGATCACGACCGCGGCGGCGACTACTGGATGATCAACGACGCCCGCTACAACCGGCGCTACTTCCGGACCTTCTCCATCCAGCCCGGTCTCATGAAGGGCATGGCGGCCAAGGGCCTGCTGGCCAGGGCGAACACCCTGGAGGATCTGGCCGGGCGGATCGGTGTCCCGGCCGGGAATCTGCGCGCCACCGTGGAGCGGTTCAACGGCTTCGCCCGGACCGGCCGCGATCAGGACTTCGGCAAGGGGGACTCGGCCTACGACCGCTACTACGGGGACCCGACGGTGCGCCCGAACTCCTGCCTCGGCCCGCTGACGAAGGGCCCCTTCACCGCCTACAAGCTGGTCCCCGGAGATCTGGGCACCAAGGGCGGTCTGGTGACCGACGTCGACGCCCGGGTGCTGCGCGAGGACGGGTCGGTCATCGAGGGGCTCTACGCGGCGGGGAACACGACCGCATCGGTGATGGGCCACACCTACCCGGGGCCGGGGTCGACGATCGCCCCGGCCTCGGTGTTCGGGCTGAGAGGGGCTCGCCACATGGCGGCTCAGGCGACGGGTCGGGTGAGCAGCACCTCCTCCAGCCTGGCGTAGGACATCTCCATGCCCTCGACCACGCCGGTGCCCAGGATCATGTCCCGGGTGGCGACGTCGGGGTAGGTGATGACCGTGGTGAGCAGGGTGAGGCCGTCCTCCTCGGTGAGGGTGAGGTCATTGGTCGTGGTGGGTCCGTCCATGCCGGTCATCCGCTCAGTGGTGACGGCCCGGAAGGGTTCCTCCAGCAGCAGCACCTCGCCGTCGAAGCCGAAGGGCTCCCCCTCGACGCCGGGATCGGGGGCCCACGCGAAGCGGTACGTCCCACCCGCCTCGGCCGGGGCGTCGCAGGTGGTCATCGACCACCCGTCGGGCCCGAGCATCCACTGCGGGATGAGGGCCGGATCCGTCTGCGCTCTCCAGACGACCGTTCTAGGGGCCTCGATCACCCTGGTGATGCGCACCATGGTGTCGGTGAGCACCTCCATGCGGGTGCCCTTGCCGGCGAACCACTCGCGCAGCCCGGCCAGGACGGCGTCGATCTGGCCCATGGCCAGGCGGGTGCCCTCGACCACGCCCATCTCGAGGACGGTCTGGAGGGCCTCGAGGGAGGAGAAGTCCGAGGTGGTGGTCATCCGGGTGCCCTGATCGGTCGCCTCGAAGGCGAATCTCATCCGCATCACCGGCATCCCGGGGGCCGGTTCGCCGCTCTCGTCGGCGAAACAGTCGTCGACGGTGAAGCTGCGCTCCGGTTCGATGGAGACGAAGTCCCACCGGGCGTAGGACTTCTCCCCGGCGGGGCCGTTCATGTGGTACAGCGCCCGGCCGCCCACCCGATGGTCCCATTCGGTGAAGGTGGCGGGGAAGGTGGGCGGCCCCCAGAACCGCTCGAGCTGGCGGGGGTCGGTGTAGGCGTTCCACACCCGCGAGACGGGGTGGGCGAAATCGGCGATGACGGTGAGGGTGAGGTTCTTCTCGTCGGTGATGACGTCGGTGACTGGCATGTCTGGCTCCTCGTGGAGTCGGATGGAGCGGAGGCGGGGTTTCACCCGTTCAGGAGGGAGTCGAGTCGGTCGACGCGGCCCCGCCACAGATCCTCGTACTGCGCCAGGAGCGTACGCGCCAGGGCAATCCGCTCGGGATCGGCTCTGACCATACGGGTGCGCCCCTGCGCGCGCTTGACGATGAGCTCGGCCTCCTCCAGGACGGTCACGTGCTTCTGGACCGCCGCGAAGGACATCTGATAGGAGCGGGCGAGTTCCGAGACGCTGACCTCCCGTGTCATCGTCCGGCGCAGAATATCGCGCCTGGTCGACGCCGCCAGAGCGTGGAACAGGCGATCCGTCTCGGCCTCGCTGAGCCCAACTTGTGTAACCATTTGGTTGTAGATTACCCGGTACCGGGTCACACTCAAGTACTCGGCGCCGACGATCCGGGATACCGTCAGCCCATGCTCCGCACCCGCCGCCCGGCACTTCTCGCGATGCTGGCGGGGTTCCTGGTCCTGGCCTCATGTTCGCCCGGGCCCACCTTTCCCCCGGCCGCGGGCCGGGCCGACTACCAGATCGGGGGCGCCTACCGCCCCGATGACGATGTGGCCATCGTCATCCGCGATGTCGCCGACACCCCCGTCGCCGGCCGCTACAACATCTGCTACGTCAATGCCTTCCAGACCCAGCCGGGCACCCTCCCCCGCTGGCGCCGGGAGCATCCCGGCCTGGTCCTGTCGAAGGCCGGCGCACCGGTCACCGATCCCGACTGGCCCGACGAGGCACTGCTGGACACCTCGACTCCCGCCAACCGCACCGCGATCGTCAGCGTCATCGGCAAGGATCTCGAGCGCTGCGCACAGGCCGGCTTCGATGCCGTCGAGCTCGACAACCTCGACTCCTATCTGCGCTCCGGCGGCCGGATCTCCCCTGCGGACAACGCCGCCATGGCCGGTCTGCTGGCCCGCCGGGCGCACTCGCTGGGGATGGCGGCCGCCCAGAAGAACGCGCCGGAGATCGGGGACGCGGGTCGCCGCGCCGGCCTGGACCTGGCCGTCGCCGAGGAGTGCCAGGTCTATGACGAGTGCGACCACTACACCCGGCTCTACGGGAGCCGCGTCATCGAGATCGAGTACACAGACAATGGCGTCCGCGCCTTCGAGCAGGCCTGTCGGGCCCGAGGTTCTCGGATCTCGGTGCTGCTGCGCGACCGCGACGTGGTACCGCGTGGCCGGCGAGGCCATGTGGCCCGGTGGTGCTCCTGATCCACAGGGTGAACCGGGTGATCGGCGTCGCGCCAATGATCCTGCGCCTGTTCACGATCGCCTTCCTCGAGTACGGCCAGGGCGTCTCGAACATCCTGCTGCCGGTGATCGCCCTGATCGTGGGCATACCGGTGTTCTGCACGGGACTTCTCAGCAGGCGCGAGGCGCCTCCGTCGGTGAAGAAGCCCCTCGGCACGGTCCCGCCCGACTGATGCTCAGCTGAGCAGCATCCGGACGTCCTCGGCGCTCAGCTTCGATCCGCCCGTGGCGGCGGCCCCCTCGCCGGCGTCGAGGACCCCGGAGATGAGCCTGCGCTTGGTGTCCTGGAGGGCGAGCACCTTCTCCTCGATGGTGTCGCGGGCCACCATCCGGTAGACGTGCACCGGCCGGGTCTGGCCGATCCGGTGGGCGCGGTCGACGGCCTGATTCTCAGCCGCCGGATTCCACCAGGGATCGGCGAGGATGGCGTAGTCGGCCTGGGTGAGGTTGATGCCGACCCCGCCGGCCTTGAGGCTGATGAGGAAGACCGGGTCATCGCCCTTGGTGAATCCGTCGATGACGGCCCTGCGTTTCGGGGTGGTGCCGTCCAGATACGAGTAGGCGATGTGCTCGCGGTCCAGGCGCTCGGCGATGCGCCTCAGGTAGCGGGTGAACTGGCTGAAGACCAGCACCCGATGGCCCTCCTCGGCCGCCTCGACCAGCAGCGGCACCAGGGCGTCGAGCTTGGAGGACGGCGCCGTCGTCTCCTGGCCCTGATCGACCAGCCCGGGGTCGATGGCCAACTGACGCAGCCTGGTGAGGGCCGAGAGCACCTCGATCTGGTTGTGATCGATGTCCTCGGTGAGCTGTAGGACGCGCTGGCGCTCGTGCTGGAGTTGACGCTCGTAGGCGCGCCGGTGGGCGGGGGCCAGATCGACGTGGAGCACCTGCTCCTGCTTGGCGGGCAGATCGAGGGCGATCTGGCTCTTGGTGCGGCGCAGCAGGAAGGGCCCGATTCGCCGGCGCAGGGTGTTCATCCGGCCCTCGGCGTCGTCATCGCTGCGCTCGATGGGTTTGCGGAAGGCCGCCTGGAACTGCTTGTGACTGCCGAGCAGGCCGGGGGCGGCCAGGGCGAAGATGGCCCACAGCTCGTCCAGGTTGTTCTCCATCGGGGTGCCGGTGATCGCGTAGACCACCGGTGCGCCGACGGTCTTGATGCAGGAGAAGACCTTCGACGCCCGGTTCTTGGCGTTCTGCGCCTCGTCGAGCAGCATCCCCGCCCAGGGCTGGGCGGCGTAGTCGTCGGACTCCAGGCGCAGCAGCGCGTAGGAGGTGACGACGACGTCCGCCCCGTCCGCGATCTCGGCCAGCGGGGTGCCGCGGCGTCTGCGGGTCGCGTCGATCATGGCCACCCGCAGCCCCGAGGTGAATCGGGCCGCCTCCTCCACCCAGTTGGGCACCACGGAGGTGGGGGCCACGACCAGCCAGGGGAGCTTCGGACCGTCAGGGGCCGGGTGCTCCCGTTCGTCGAGAATCATCGCCAGGGCCTGAACCGTCTTGCCGAGTCCCATGTCGTCGGCGAGCACCCCGCCCAGGCCGGAGCGCCGCAGCCCGGCGAGCCACTGGAACCCGGCCAGCTGGTAGGGCCGCAGATCGGCGACCAGGCCGTCGGGGGTCGTCGCGGGCTCGGGGGGTTCGGCGATGGCGCGGCGCACGGCGTCGAACCACTGGTCCTGGGAGGTCTGGACGATGCCGAGTGCGAGGAGATCCTCCCACCAGGAGATCCGCACCGCGGGCACCTGGACGCCCTTGCGGCGCTGGTCGCCCAGTTCGGCGGCCTCGGCGAGCAGCTGGCGCAGCTGGTCGAGTTCCGGGTTGTCGAGGGTGAAGTAGGAGCCGTCCTCCAGGAAGATCGCCTCCTGCTTGAGGGTGAGTCCCCTGATGAGAGAGGAGATCGGCAGACGGTGGCCGTCCACCTCGACGGTGATCTCCAGATCCAGCCAGTCGTTTCCGGCATCGGAGCCCAGCCCGACGTGGATCTCGGGGGTCTCGGTCTCACGGAACTGCGGCAGTTCCCCGGCGTCCACGACGACGCCGAGTTCCTCCAGCCGCGGCAGGACATCGTCGACGAGGGTGATGACGTCCATGCCCTCCAGCCGGGACTCGGGGAGGATGTCCTGCTCGGCGGAGTCTGCGAGAGTGGCCGGGACGCCGGCCAGGGCGCCGGTGACCGGTGCGAGGATCTCCTCCTCCCGGGCGATGTCGCGGCCCGGATCGAACCGGCCGGCCCGCAGAGCCAGGGGGCCGCGTCCGCGGCCCTGCTCGTCGCGGTAGTGCCAGGACCAGCGCAGCCTGGCCCGGGGGGTCGGATCGGTGCCCGAGGCGCCGGTCACTCCGAGCTCAAGGTGCAGGGCGGGTGCGGGCGGGGCCGGCGGTGTGAAGGAGTCGTCGGGTGAGGCCCAGTCGAGCTGTGCGATCCGGGGGAAGACGTCGGTGATGAAGTGCTCATATCCCTCGGCCGGGATGCGCAGCGCCTCGGGCTCGGCGGCCAGCTGGACCCATGAGCGGTCCGCGACGCGTTCCAGGGCGGCGAGGTGGATGCCGTCCTCGTCGCTCCAGGCCAACCCGTGGGGCGGATCGCCGAGCCGCACGACGGGGGCGTCGGGTGCCATCGCGGGGTGACGCAGGTCGGCGCGAATGGCGAGATCACCCGACTCCTCGCGGGTGATCTGGATGGTGGAGACGGCCGGCTCCGCCTCGATGCGCACCGGGGTGAAGCGCCCGTCATCGGCCACCAGCGGGACGCCGACGTCACGGATGCGCTCCAGCACCGGCCAGAGGGCCTGGCTGTCGATCTCCTGAAGGGGCAGCGGATCCTGGCCGCCGAGGTAGGAGGCGCCGTTGTAGAGCTTGCGCAGCGCGTCGACGGCCTCGGTCTGGACCGGTGACATGGTGGCCGCCTCGCCGGCCTGGACCGTCCACCACGAGACCTTGCTCTTCACCCACTTCTTCGTCTTGCCGGGGCAGACCGGGCGGACGGTCACCGATCCCGGGGTGATGCCGTATCCGAATCCGTCGCTGCCCACCCACGGCGCCCGGAACCGCTCCCCCTTGTGGGCCGGGGTGAATCGCACGAGCAGCCCCAGGGGCCGCACTGCGCTGTCGGTCCCGGTGGGGGCCAGCGAGGGACTGAAGATCCGGTCCAGGGCACGGCTCCACACCGGCGTCACGGGTTCGGGCGGAGAGGGCCGGCGGTACTGCCTGTAGTCGGGTTCGATGTCGGAATCGATGAGATCGATCCCCTGGACCTCCAGGTCGCTGAGCATCACCGCCACGCAGTGCTTGCAGTTGTATCCGACGGGGCAGGTGCACATGCCCTCGAGGAAGAAGATCTGGCCGTACTCGTCGGCCTCGTAGGAGACGTGGACGGTGTAGTTGCGTCCGCGCGATCCCTTGCAGCGTCCGAGCAGCTCTCCTGTTGCGGGGTCCACTCCGACGATCTTGGAGCGTCCCTCGCGGGCGTACTCCTGTCCCAGCGCCCACGTGCTCGGGGTCGCCAGGTCGAGGGAGGGAACGGACCAGCTCACGCGCCCCAGCGTAGACAGGACCTCCGACAGTTCTGCAACCCTTCGATCGGGCAGACTGAGGAGTTGTGAATCCCGAGGCTGTCTTCCCACCCTTCGGGCTGCGCATCGAGGCGGGTCCCATGGTGCTGCGCCCCATCACCGACGACGTCCTGCCGCTACTGATCGACGCCGCCCTGGCCGGAATCCACGATCCCGCGTTCATGCCCTTCACCACGCCGTGGACCGATGCCTCCCCCGAGGATCTCCCCATGGCCGTCGCGCAGTACCACTGGGGCGTGCGGACGAGGTGGTCGCCTGCCGCGTGGTCCCTGGAGCTCGCGGTGGAGTGGGAGGGCCGGATCGTGGGGGTCCAGGCCTTCACCACCGAGAACTACCTCGTCACCAGGACCGGTGAGACCGGTTCATGGCTGAGGCTGGCCGATCACGGCCGGGGCATCGGCACCCGGATGCGCCAGGCGGTCTGCCGGTTCGCCTTCGACCACCTGGACGCCGCACGAGTCACCTCGGCCGCCTTCACCGACAACCCCGCCTCCCTGGCGGTGAGCCGGAAGACCGGCTACCGCCCGAACGGTTCCACCTGGCACGCGCGGCGAGGGAGACCCGCTGAGATGCGCAGGATGGTGCTCCGCCCCGAGGATCTGGTCCGAGGGGAGCCGATCACCGTCGAGGGGGCCGGGCCCTTCCGCCGCTTCATCGGACTGGAGGAGTAGATGGGCACGGCCGAGATCGCCCTGGTGCTGGTGGCGGCGGTGGCCCATGCCATATGGAACACCGCCGCCAAGTACCAGCGCGGCGACTCGGTGCTCTTCGTGTGGGCCTACACCTGCGCCGCCACCCTGCTGTGCCTGCCGCTCGGGCTGGCGCCTGTGCTCGACGGCTCCCAGCCCCTCGACCGGGGACTGCTGGTGGCCGCACTCGTCTCGGCGGGGCTGCACATCATCTACTCGCTGACCCTTCAGGGCGGCTACGACCGGTTCGACATGGGTGTCGTCTACCCGGTCGCCCGGGGCACCGGGCCGGTGCTGTCGATGATCGTGGCCATCACCCTCCTCGGGGAGCAGCCGCACGCGGTCGAGGTCGGCGGGGCGATCATCGTGGTCGCCGGGATCTGCGTGGTGGCCGGGAACCCGTTCACCGGCGCAGAGGGACGGTCGATGCGCGGAGTGCTGTGGGGTGCGGCGACCGGTGCGGCGATCGCCGGCTACACGCTGTGGGACTCCGGGTCCGTCAGGCATCTGGATCTGGCGGCGACCACCTATTTCACCGGCACCTACTTCATCCAGAGCCTGCTGCTCACCCCGCGCGCGCTGAGACGCCGTGCACGGATCCGACGGTCAATGAGGGCGAACTGGACGCCGATACTCATGGTCGCGGTCTTCTCGCCGTTGGCCTACATCCTGGTGCTCGACGTCATGAAGACTGCTCCGGTCTCGATCGTCGCGCCGCTGCGCGAGTCCTCCATCGTCATCGGCTCCCTGCTCGCGTGGAAGCTGTTCGGCGAGGGGCATCTGGCGCGGCGTCTGGTCGGGGCGGTCATCGTGCTGGCAGGGATCGCCGTCATCAGTCTGTGAGCAGCGCCGGCGCCCCGGGCACCTACCGCTAGGGTGACCGCTGACATCGACCATCCGAGGACCTCTCATGAAACTCTCCCGCCACGTCGCCGACATGCAGCCCTTCCACGCCCTGGCATTCGGGCAGCGGGCCGATGCGATGGAGGCGGCCGGGCAGCATGTCGTGGCGCTGTCGATCGGGGAGCCGGATTTCGGGGCGCCGCCGGCGGTACGCGAGGCGATGCTCGATGTGATGGACGGGCGCCCGCTTCCGTACACCTCGGCATTCGGCCTGCCGGCGCTGCGAGAGGCGATCTCCGGTTTCTACCGGGACCGCCACGGCGTCGACGTCGACCCGGCGAGGATCGCGATCACATCGGGGGCCTCCTGCGCCCTGGTGATGGCCACCGCCGCCACTGTCGACGACGGTGATGAGGTGATCCTCGCCGACCCGTCGTACCCCTGCAACCGCGAACTGGTGACGTCTTTCGGCGGGCGGGTGGTGGCCGTGCCGACCACGGCGGCGACCCGCTACCAGCTGGACACCTCGGCTGTGGATCGGGCATGGAGTGAGCGCACGACGGCGGTGATGGTGGCCACCCCGTCCAATCCCACCGGAACGTCCATCCCCTTCGAGCAGCTGAGTGCCATCTGCGAGCTGGCCCGGTCCCGCGGGGCCTGGCGGATCGTCGACGAGATCTACCTGGAGCTGGCCGATCCGGATGCCGACGGCCGTCCGGCGCGCACGGTGCTGGAGACCGATCCGGACTCGATCGTGGTGTCGAGCTTCTCCAAGTACTTCGGGATGACGGGCTGGCGGCTGGGCTGGATGGTGGTGCCCGAGACGCTGGTGGATCCGGTCGAGCGGCTGGCGATGAACTTCTTCCTGTCGGCCTCCAACCCCGCCCAGCAGGCGGCCCTGGCGTGCTTCGCCCCAGAGACCCTGGCGATCTGCGAGGAGCGCCGCGTCGAACTGGGGCGACGCCGCCGTCTGGTGCTGGACGGGCTGGCGCGCATCGGGCTGCCGGTACCGGTGAAGCCCGACGGCGCCTTCTACGTCTATGTGGACGTCAGCGGCACCGGCCTGGACGCGTGGCAGTTCTGCGAGCGGGCGCTGGAACAGGCCCACGTCGCCCTCACGCCGGGCCGCGATTTCGGAGCGACGACGGCCGACACCCACGTCCGGCTGTCCTACGCCGCGTCCCCCGAGGAGCTGCAAGAGGGGCTGGACAGGCTGGGACGGTTCGTCGCCGGTCTGGCCTCCTGAGTCACGCGAAGAAGATGTCGATCCTGCGGTTCCGGTACCGGACACCGTCGGGGATCCTGACCGTGCGGCCTCGGGAGACTCTCCAGCGTCGGCCGGTCCGGTTGGTCCACTCGTAGACGCCGGGCTCGGGCTGGCTCAGCTTCCAGATGCCCGCTGTCTTGGCCCGGTGCTCCCTGCGGCTCAGCGGGCCGAGGTTGGAGATCCGGGTCTGGCCGGGCGGGGCCGGGGAACCCGGCGTCGATCTGCGGTAGGCGACGGTGTGGTCCAGATCGGCGGTGCGGGATCTGGATGTTGAGTAGGGGAAGACGGAACTGTCTTCCCGAATGGCCAACTGTCGGCGGATCCTGTCGGGGATCTCGTAGGCGTCCACCGACGGGTCCCCGGCCAGGTCGGTGACCGGCAGCACCCGGATGCGATGGTGACCCAGCAGGTCCGCCAGCTGGTCGACCAGTACCGGGCCGACGTCACCGCCGCGGGCGAGGACGCGGGCCACATTCGTGGCGTCGGTGGCTGCGGTGTCGAGGGCTTCGGCGGCGATGTGGACCACCACGTCGGCCAAGGGCAGGCCCGGGGTGCCGGTGGTGTCTTCGGTGGTGGGAGTGGCGATCTCCTCCAGGGCCCGGGCCGCGAGAACCGGCAGCGGCTCCTGGGCCCCGTCCTTTCTCATCCGGGTCGTGATCCGGGTGATCTCGGCTTCCAGGGTGAGCGCTGCGGCGGTGTCGATGCGGGCCGTCAGCACCGAGGTCGAGTCCCCCAGGTGCCGGATGGACAGGAACCGGTCACGCCGGGCGATCTCGGCCTTCCGTCTTGCCAGGTCGGCGTCCGCACGCACGACCAGGCCCTGCAGGCGCCGCCGGATCCGCGGCCACGGGACGACGCCCCACACCGCTTCGAGCTTCTTGTCGACCCACCGGGCCGCCTCAGCCGACAGCTCCTGGGCCGCCAGGGCCACCTTGCGGGCCTGCCAGGCCTCCACCCGCAGCTCGGCGACCGCCGCCCAC
>OMJG01000558.1_pt1 | contig 26938 bp, 23 predicted proteins | sample 1646431 | NCBI WGS metagenome assembly OMJG01 (sample SAMN03771674, study PRJEB25209) | food metagenome | isolation source: Cotija cheese | place: Mexico:Jalisco,Michoacan | collected 2011-12-12
ACAAATGCGGTGCTTTTGAAGTGTACATTGCTGCATCTCCCCGAAATATTGAAATTTGAAGTTCAAAAGTCACTAGATGAAAACAAGATATTATTTGATTCATTGATGCAAGAGTACTTCGAGTAAGTATATGTTAATTACAATTACGTATAAGCAATGATTATTTAGACTTTTATATTTAAAATGGGGGTGAGAATATATGTCGAAATTATATTCTGATTGGCTAAAAATAGATCTTCATATTCATACAGATTTTAGTAGGAAGACAAAGAACAATGATTATAAAGGCGTATTTTTTATTGATAGTTTGTACAACAAGTTAAAAGAACAAGATGTTTCAATATTTTCGTTAACTGATCACAATATTATTAATATCGATGCGTACAAAGAATATTATGAGAAATATAATAGTGCTACAGATCCTTTGCTTCTTGCGGGAGTGGAACTAGATATTTTAGGAAGTTCAACAACTTATCATTCGCTTATTATATTTAATTGCAACGATTACGATGGCCTTAAAGCTATTCATGATAGCCTTGAAGAGAAATATGCTAAAAAAAATTGTGATGTGTTTAAACGGATATTAACATTTGATGATATTATTTCTGCCTTTGATGAGTTGGACTACTTTTTTATCCCCCATGCAGGAAATACATCAAGTATAATTGACGCTTTTAAGGGTGATATTGCTGCGGCGCAGAAAATGTTAATTTTACTCCAAAGTCCAATGGAAAAGGTTCAGGAGAAAAGAAGACAAATATACAATGAGCATTTTGATGTAAGGTTAACTGAAGCCTTTCGAAAAAAGGAGGATTTTGCGTATCTAGAATTCTCGGATAACCACAATATCGAGAAGTATCCATGTCGCCATATGGGAGATCAAGGAGATCATGAGTTCTATTATATAAAAGGTAGCAAGAATTATGAGACGCTTCGGCTTTCTTTCATTGATCCAAAATCCCGAATAAAAACCACTCAAGAATTTCAGGAGATAAAAAATCCAAGAGATTATTTGAGAACGCTTAATATTAAGGGTAATACACTTTTAACAGATAAAAATTTGAATTTTAGCCCGCACTTGAATGTTATTATTGGGGGACGTTCTAGTGGTAAGAGTTTAATGATGGATATTCTTAAGCGATCTATTGACGTTTTAGAATCAGAAGATAAGTATAATGTAGCGATTGAAGGCGCTACGACTACAGTAAGTTCAAGTTTAGATGCTATGCCTAAAGCAGTGACCCATCTAAATACTGATATTCTACAGATTAATCAAGGCGCAATAGCTAACTATTTTGAGAGAAATGAGCTGTCTAGCTTAGCTAGAAAAGCGGGTAAAATTGAAGAATACCAGATTGCAAAAGCAAAATTTAACGAAATCCATACTGAATTAGATAAAAGGATTTCTGATTTGCATCAAGTCTATGAAGATATTCATGAGATAAAGCCAGACCAAGCAATTATTTTGCATAATAATACTATAGATAAACTCTTAAATTCTGAGTATCACTTAAAGATGAATAAGGATAAGTTGATAGAGTTAACTTTTTCTTCAGAAAAATTTGATGAGACAATAAAAGTAGTTGAAGATATTGAAGTATTAATCTCAAAGCTGAATAAAGCTCCAACTATCGATATTGAAGAAACTGAAGTTGCAATAATTGAAGGATTTGTAAGTTTACTTTCAACGATGAAAGGCAAACAGAAGAAGAAGAAACTACTGCATGAATATATGACAAAATTTATTGGAAATGCACACAATATTGTGTCTAGTGCGAATGACAAATTAAATGCTGCTGGAAAAGAAAAGGCTTTAGCTGAAAAGGGTAAGCGAGAGATTATAAACAAAGTAAAGGTCCATTTTAAAGCTTTTGCTGAACTAAATTGGAGTGTAAAGAGTACATTATCATTAAAGTTAGACCATACTGAGTTAATCGATTTAGACGAGGACAGCAAACTTTGTATAGAGCTTCAGCCAGAAAAGGAAATTAAGGAAAGTATACTTGATGGCATTAAGGGTTATAGCAAGGATGACTTATACTATTCGCTTGTTGAACTCTTGTATAACGAAACAAGTCTGAAAAATTATGGAGATAATTCAGCTGATAATTTTGGTAAAAAGATCAAGAGTCAAATAAAGGCATTAGCAAGTTGCTTTGATAAACTAACTGACTATCTAGAATATCGGGATGGAACTACATCAAAGAGTAATAGTCCTGGTTATAATTCGGAAAAATACCTGAAAGTAGTATTGAATAATCCTAAATGTGGATTAGTAATTATTGATCAACCTGAGGACAACCTTGGAAACAAGTTTATTTCTGATCAATTAGTTGAATTAATAAGAAAAATTAAGTTTAAGAAGCAAATTTTCTTGATAACACATAACCCAGCAATTGTTGTCTACGGAGATGCAGAATCTATTATTATTGCAGAAAACCTTGATAATAGGATTTCTTATAAGCAAGTGAAGCTCGAAGATATTGAGTCACAGAAAATAATTTGTGAAACTTTGGATGGTGGAGAATATATTTTTGATAATCGATCAAGAAAATACAATATACAACGACTATTACAGGAGGCTGGGAATGGAAAAAACTAAACTAACAGGTCAATATAATTCTGATGAAAATAAAATTGTATTCAATTTTGAGGAAGGACAATCGCTAGAGTTAAATACTGAAAATGACATTGATTTTACAGACCTTGTTAAGCAACTTACTCTTCTGATAGAAATTGAAAAAGAAATTGATATTTCGCTGGATGAGCCTGATGAACCGAAGTTAAAAATAATCTATGAGACAATAACGGAGATAATTGAAGCATATAATTCAAATTTGAAAGATTTTATGAATACTCAAGTTGTTGATGAGAATGATGACTAAAGAAAAATCAAATCAATAAATGTAAATATAAGGGGGAATACCATGTGCTACAACTTTGATTTCCTAAAAAAAGAAGATAAATATAAGGACTTTACATACGCTTGTATCGAAGCTGAAAAGAGCTTGGTGGTTTCCTATGCCAGTACAGCGATTCTTGCACGTAGAGCCTTAGAACTGGCTGTTAAGTGGGTATTTTCTTATGACCATGAACTGGATGCGCCTTATCAGGATAACCTTGCTTCTTTAATTCACGATTACCGTTTTAAAGGCATTATTGATACCAAGCTTTTCCCGATGATCACCTACATACAAAAGCTTGGTAATAAAGCCGTCCATTCTGCAACGCCAATTTCCAGAGACCAAGCAGTACTTGCTCTTCGCAATTTGTTTGAGTTTATTTCGTGGATTGACTATTGTTATTCGGATGAATATAAAGAGATTACTTTTGATGAGAGCCTACTTGGGGATAATGAAAAAGAAAGAAAAACCAGAGATGAACTGAAAGATTTATATGATCGTCTGGGTTCAAAAGACCGTAAACTTGAAGAAATTATCAAAGAAAATGAAGCACTAAGACGTGAAAATGCGGCTAAACGTGTTGATAATAAGAAAAATCGTGATTTTAAGGTCGATGAGATTTCTGAGTTTAAAACTAGAAAAATGTACATTGATCTTGAGATTGAATTAAGTGGGTGGACTATAGGCAAAGATTGCCTTGAAGAAGTTGAAGTAGATGGTATGCCTAATCAAGTAAAAATTGGTTTTGTAGATTATGTGCTTTATGCAGACAATGGCAAGCCACTGGCAGTGATTGAAGCTAAAAAAACCTCTGTGAATCCTAGAATGGGTCAGATTCAAGCCCAGCGTTATGCAGACTGTTTAGAAAAAGAACATAAATTTAGACCCATGATATTCTATACCAATGGCTTTGAGTATTATTTATGGGACGACCGCAGTTATCCAGAACGTTTGGTATCGGGCATATATACCAAGGAAGAACTTGAGTGGCTTCATTTCAAGAGACAAAACAAAGCGTCTTTAAAAGACCCTATTATCAATGACGATATCACCAATCGTCACTATCAAAAAATGGCCATTACAGCAGTATGTGATACTTTAGATAAAGGTAATCGTAAGGCACTTCTTGTCATGGCAACAGGTTCTGGTAAGACTAGAACAGCCATATCCATTGTAGATGTATTGATTAAAAGAGGTTGGGTTAAAAACATTCTTTTCCTTGCAGATCGTACAGCTTTAGTGAAGCAAGCCAAGAAGAACTTTAAGGCATTATTACCGGAGCTTTCCCTTTGCAATTTACTGGACAGTAAAGACAATCCAGAGAGCAGAATGATTTTTTCAACTTATCCGACCATGATGAACGCCATTGACGATGTAAAGAATAAACGAGACCAAAAGCTCTTTACCAGTGGGCATTTTGACCTCATTATCATAGATGAAAGTCACCGAAGTATTTATAAGAAGTATCAAGATATTTTTAATTACTTTGATGCCATTCTATTAGGTTTAACAGCAACACCTAAAAGTGATCTTGATAAAAATACCTATACTATCTTTGAACTTGAAAACAATGTGCCAACTTATGCTTATGAGTTAGGCGAAGCTATCGAAGATGAGTATTTGGTGCCTTATCATACCATTGAGACAAAGATGAAGTTTTTAGAACAAGGGATTCATTATGATGACCTTACTGAAGAAGAAAAGGAACTGTTTGAAGAAACCTTTGATGATGATGTAAAAGAAATAAGTGGCGAAGCTTTAAACTCATTCTTATTCAATGACAACACCATCGATACGGTTATACAAGAATTGATGGAAAAAGGCCTTAAAGTAGAAGGTGGCGACAAATTAGGGAAGACCATTATCTTTGCTAAGAATAAGAAACATGCTGATTTCATAGTAAAACGCTTTAATGCACTTTATCCGGAATATAAAGGTGATTTTGCTAAACCAATTTATACCGGTATTAATTATGTGGAAAGCACCATGGATGATTTTGAAGTGAAAAACAAACTGCCTCAGATTGCTGTATCTGTGGATATGCTGGATACTGGGATTGATATTCCCGAGATTCTTAATCTTGTCTTCTTCAAGAAGGTGCGTTCAAAGACTAAGTTTTGGCAGATGATTGGTCGTGGCACCAGACTATGTGAAGATTTGTACGGTGTTGGTATTGATAAAGAGAGCTTTAGAATCTTTGATTACTGTGGTAATTTTGAATTCTTTAGAACTAATAAAAATGGTAAAGAAGCTAAGATGATGAAGTCACTAACAGAAAATCTTTTCAATATCCGTATAGGCATTATTAAAGAGCTTCAAAACTTGGATTATCAAACAGATGAGTATATAAATCACAGAAAGGCATTGATTGAAGCGATCTTGAAAGAAGTAAAGGCTGTTGATGAAACGAAATTTAATGCCAGAATGAAGCTTCAATTCCTCCATAAATTCAATCAAGAGATTGCTTTTGAAAGTTTATCAGATGCTGATGTGAGAGAACTGGAAGAACACGTTGCCCCAATTGTACCAGCCATAGATGATGATGAGCTGGCTAAGCGGTTTGATTATTTGATGTACACCATCGAATATGCAGACTTAAAAAGAGTGCCTGCATCAAAACCGAAAAACCGAGTGGTAACAACAGCAGAGAAGCTTACTTTTAAGGGGACTATTGAAAAGGTGAGGAAACAGGAAGCCTTAATATATAAAGTTCAGACCAATGAACACTGGGAAGAAGCAGATATTTTTGATCATGAAGAAGTCCGTGAAGCATTTAGAGAATTGATTAAATTCTTAGACAGCAAATCTGGTGAAATTTATTATACTAATTTTACAGATGAAATTATGGAATCCAAGGAAAGCCCAGGGGAGTACTCTGTGAATGACATGCAAAGTTACCGTAAAAAGGTAAATGAGTATTTGATGGAGCATCAAAATGATCTGGTCATCTACAAGCTTAGAAATAACAATCCTTTAACGGAAGAAGATATTAAATACCTAGAAAAAGTATTATGGCAAGAGCTAGGAACGAAAGATGACTATGTCAAAGAATTTGGTGATGAACCACTACTTAAACTGGTGAGTAAAATTGTAGGATTAGACCCTCAAGCAGCCAATGAAGTGTTTTCAGAGTTCTTATCGGACGAAAGTCTTAATATCAATCAAATGGAATTTGTGAAGTTGGTGGTCAATTATATGATTAAAAACGGTAGCTTAGACAAACGGGTTCTCAATGAACATCCCTTTAATAAGCGTGGCAACGTTATGCATTTATTTGATGGTAAGCTTGATGTGGCAAAACGTATTATTGGTGCTATTGATCAGATTAATGGTAGGTTGAGTGTCTAGAGGAGGTGATTCTATGGCAATACCAAAATATCATGAATTTATGAAACCCGTATTGGAACTATTGAAAGATAATCAAGTCCATAAGCGTGTGGACATGTATAAGGTTTTAGCAATGCAGTTTCAATTAACTGAAGCTGAACTTGAAGAGTGGCTGCCAAGTGGCAAGCAATTGGTTTATAAAAACAGAATAGGCTGGGCACTGACTTATCTGAAAAAAGCTAAAGTAATTGAATCACCTGCTAGAGCCAGTTTCAGAATTACTGAACTTGGACATAAGGTGCTTGAAGAAAATCCAGAGGTTGTGGATCAAAATTATCTCAAGAAGTTTGAAGGTTTTCAAGATTTCATAAACAGTACTTCGGAAAATACCCTTCTTGATAATGATATTTCAGATATCGGTAGTGATGAGTCGCCCCAAGATTTATTGGATAGAGCTTATAAGACCATATCAAACACGTTAGCTGATGATCTATTAATAGAAGTCATGAACCAGTCACCGGACTTCTTTGAAAAACTAGTGGTGGATTTGTTGGTTTCTATGGGCTATGGTGGCAGTAAGATTGAAAATAGTCAAGTTCTTGGAAAATCTGGCGATGAAGGTATTGACGGCGTCATTAAAGAAGATAAATTGGGTTTTGATAAGATTTATATTCAAGCGAAACGTTGGGATACTGAAAAAACAGTTGGAAGACCTGAACTTCAAAAGTTTGTTGGTGCATTAACCGGACAAGGCGCATCAAAAGGCGCTTTCATAACAACAGCAAGTTTTACCAAAGAAGCTAAAGAGTATGTAAGCAAGCAACACGCTTGCAAAATTGTCTTAATAGACGGCAAATCTTTAGCAGCCCTTATGGTTGAACACGATCTTGGTGTTTCAGTAGAAAATACCTATTTGATTAAAAAAATTGACACAGATTATTTTAACGGAGAATAAAACAAAATAATTTCGGCACCCCCCTATCTATTTTCGGCTTATAGATAGGGGGATTTTTTTGTATTTTTTTTCGTACACCCTCTATGATTTTTCGGCTTAATAGTGAGGGGCAAAAATTAAAATGCAAAAATGTATAGACCAGACCCCTCGAAAAATCGGCTTATAAGTAGAGGGGCAAAAAGGAGGTAAACAATGGAGCATGAAAATGAACTAAAACTCATCAACATGAACGATGTTGAGGTAACAGAAGTGAAATGGTTATGGAAGCCCTATATTCCCATTGGAAAAATCACCATTATTCAAGGTGATCCAGGGGAGGGCAAGACTACCATGATTTTGGCAATCGCATCAGCAATGACGACTGGTGCTATATTGCCTTTAAGTGAGGAGGCACTAGAACGACGCAATGTTATTTATCAGACAGCAGAAGATGGCTTAAGTGACACCATTAAACCAAGATTATTGGCAGCAGGTGCTGATTGCAACAAAGTAATCGTTATTGATGAAAGTCATAAGGAGCTGACTTTATCAGATAAGAGAATTGAAGAAGCCATTATAGAGACGAGTGCTCAGCTACTGATCATTGATCCATTGCAAGCTTATTTAGGTTCTGGTGTGGATATGCATAGGGCAAATGAAATCAGACCCATTTTCAAAAATCTTTCTAGTGTTGCAGAGAGGACAGGCTGTGCCATTGTCATTATTGGTCATATGAATAAGGCTGGTGGTACTAAAGGGCTTTATCGTGGACTGGGTTCTATTGATATTACAGCTGCCGCTAGGAGTGTTCTCTTAGTAGGGCGTGTAAGAGCTGACCCATCTATTCGTGTAATAGCTCAGATCAAATCAAGCTTAGCACCTGAAGGAATGAAAATTGCCTTTAAGCTGGATGAAGAAAATGGCTTTAAGTGGATAGGAGAATACGACATTGAGTTAGATGTATTACTTGGTGGTAGTTCAACGGAAAGTGTTCTAAAACGAGCAGAAAAGCTGATTAAAGAAGTTCTTGATGATGGTGCTAAAGCCAGTGATTATGTTGTTGAAAGAGCAAAAGAGAAGCAGATATCTCAAAGAACACTGAAGACCGCTAAAAAGAATCTTGAAGTGAAATCTATTAAAACAAAGGAAGGGTGGAAATGGCAGTTATAAAATTAAGGGTGCAAGGGAGCAATGCTTATAACCTTTGCACGTTTGCACCCTTGAAAGGCAGGTGAAGATATGTTAGGCAAATTATTTGGTGTAGAAGAAGTAAAAGCAGAATTGCAAGAAGCGAGGGAAGAGATCCAAGTACTTGAACATAAGCTTGAGCTCAAGGAAAAGGTCATTAAGCAACTTGAAGATGCTGTGAGGATATTGGAAGAGAATATTAAATCACTGCTTGATGAAAATGACCAATTAAAGGCACGTCCAGATCATTTTGGACGAACATCAAGAGCATCTGGTGAACATATGCGACTTCTTAAAATGTATCAGTATAATCAATTATCCTATCAGGAAATTGCAGATAAAATGACGGAATATACCGGTGAGAAGTGGTCCAAAAGCACGGTTCATTATTTGCTGACCAAGTCATAATGCCTTTATCTTCAATATCCTAGAATAAATCCGATAGTGTCTAGTTTGTTACTGGACGGAAGGAAAAGGTAGAGGATTTATTTACCCTGTTTTAACAGGGGCAAGCTTCCACTTTGTACAGCCAAAGTGTTTAATAGTGGGCATGCCCACACCCATTTGCAGGAGGAACATTATGAGACAACGAAATAAGCAAATCAATATACGCGTAACAGAAAAAGATAGAGTAAAAATTATAAAGTTAGCAGCTAAGAGTAGATGTAAATCATTAACAGATTATATCCTAAATAAAGCCATAAACAAAGAAATAATCCAGTATGATTTACATGAAATAAATGCATGTCTATCAAAGCTTGGGGGTGAGTTAAATCATTTGGTGATGTTATGTCATCAAGAAAAAATTAAATTGGTGAATCTGACAAAATACACCAAAGAACTTGAAGAGCTACAGGAGGCTCTTAAGAATATAAAATAATATGAAAAGAAGATCAAGCAGGAGGGTCAGGTGGAAAACTTAATGAAGTTTACAATACAGTTAGCCATGCTTTCCAGCCTGCTTGATGAAAAGATGATTTCAGAAAAAGAATTCATCAAAATCAAAGCTGAGTTGGAAAGAAAATACAAAATAAAACGAGGTTTATGTGGTTAAGTTGTAACCACTGTGGTAAAATTAAAATAACAATTAGGAACATAGATGAACTATCCGGAATTACCAGATAGTTCACTTTAAAAAAGTCAGACAGTGTCTGACGAATTATAAGCTACATATGGAGAAGGAGGGTTACATTGGAACACAATAATGATTTACTTATTTATCAGACAGAAGATGGTAAGACAAAAATTGATGTAAGACTTGAAAATGAAACCGTTTGGATGACACAAAAAGCTATTGCGGAGCTTTATCAAAAAGGCATTAACACCATTAATGAACATATAAAAAATATTTATTCAGAAGGCGAACTTGAAGAAAATCGAACTATTCGGGAAAACCGAATAGTTCAAACTGAGGGAAATAGAGAGGTTGAGAGAACAGTACTTTTTTACAACCTAGAATTAATCATTGCTGTTGGCTACCGTGTACGCTCTAGCCGAGGTACACAATTTAGACGATGGGCAACTGAGAGGTTAAATGAGTACTTAGTTAAAGGCTTCACTATGGATGATGAACGTCTTAAGGGTATGCGTAATATTGGTGATGATTACTTTGATGAGCTTTTAGAACGTATTCGTGATATTAGAGCTTCAGAAAAAAGATTTTATAAGAAAGTTACGGATATCTATGCCTTATCTATAGATTATGATGGAAAATCAGAAGAAGCTAAAAAGTTCTTTGCAACGGTGCAAAACAAGCTTCATTTTGCTATTCATGGTCATACAGCAGCAGAACTCATTGAACAAAGAGCTGATGCTTTAAAAGATAATATGGGGCTTACCACTTGGAAGGGTGATAAAGTGCGTAAAGGGGATATCACCGTTGCCAAGAATTATTTGACGGAAAAAGAAATAAAATCCCTCAATCGTATTGTAACCATGTATCTAGATTATGCTGAAGATCAAGCTGAAAGACGTAATCCGATGTACATGAAGGATTGGGAAGAAAAACTCAATGCCTTCCTAAAATTTAATGAGCGAGACATTCTTACTGGTGCAGGTTCTATTTCACATGAAGTAGCAAAGGAACTTGCTGAAAAAGAATATGAGAAGTTTAATCAAAAACGATTAACTACAGCTGAAAAAGATGATTTTGATGTGTATTTAGAAGAACATGAATGGACACATAAGAAGTAACCTTGTTTTAGATTCCGCAAAGGAAGTGATGGCATGAAAGAAGTAGAAGTTATAAAACCTAAAAAGAATAAATTTGACCGAGCATCAGGGAAAGAGCTTTCAAAAATAAGAGTTGCGCCTTATTGTAGAGTCAGTACCGATTCTGCTGAGCAGATGGCAAGTTATGATTCTCAAGTGGCTTATTATGAGCAGAAAATTAAAGAAAACCCTAATTGGGAACTAGCAAAGATATATTCTGATGCCGGTATTAGTGGGACCAATATAGATAAACGTCTTGGCTTTCAAGAGATGATTCGTGATGCCATGGTAGGTGAGTTTGACCTAGTCATTACCAAAAGTATTTCTAGGTTTGGTAGAAATACAAAGGATGTATTGGAATATACTAGACTATTAAAAAAGCATAATGTTGCTGTATTATTCGAAAAAGAGAATATCAATACCTTCTCCATGCAAGGTGAAGTTGCCATGACGGTTCTAACTTCAATAGCCCAACAAGAAAGTGAAAGTATTTCAACCAATGTAAAAATGGGTCTTAAGATGAAAATGAAACGTGGTGAGTTGGTTGGTTTTCAAGGTTGTTTAGGCTATGACTATGACAAAGAAACCAAAGAGCTTATCATCAATGAAGAAGAAGCTGAAGTTGTACGATTTATCTTTGATTCTTATAATCAAGGCAAGGGTGCCCGCCTCATTGGAAATGAATTAAAGGACAAAGGTTATAAGACTAAAAGGGGCAGTACTAATTGGCCTGATAGTACCATCAGAGGCATATTAAAGAATGAAAAATACATGGGTGATTTACTCCTAGGTAAGACCTTTACCGTTGATCCAATTACCAAGCAACGCCTTGACAATATGGGTGAAGAAGAGAAGTATTACATCAAGGATCACCATAAACCCATTGTCAGTAAAGAAGCCTTTGAAAAAGCCCAAGCTATTAGAAACAAGCGTAATTGCAACATGGAAAAAGGGCGATTAAAACGCTATAGCAGGCAGTATACTTTCAGTAGCAAAATTGAGTGTGGCTTCTGTGAAACCACTGTTGGCAGAAGGGCGTGGAACTCAGGCACTAAGAATAAAAAAGTGGTTTGGCACTGTATTAAATCCAGTAAACATGGTAAGAAGTTCTGTCCGGATAGCAAGGGGATTCATGAATCAGTTATCGAAGAAGCATTTGTAAAAGTCTTTAATGAAATGTGCCAGCATAACAGAGAGATCATAGAAGAGTTTATATCAACCATTGAAAATACTTTAAGTGAAAGTACCAGCAAGAAGGAGTTATCAACGCTGAATAAAGAACTAAATAGGGTGGAAGAAAAAATCAAGAAGCTGATTGATCTTCATATTGATGGCGCTATTGATCGTGAAAATTATGAAAATAAGTTTATAGAGCTAAATAAAGATAAAGAACGATTGATCAAAGAAACCAACGAGCTTGCGTTGACAGCCAGTGAAGAAAAGGAAATGAAAACAAGGCTTAAAAGCTTTAGGAAATACTTTGATGCTAATAAGCCACTTAAAAACTTTGATGCTGATGTCTTTGAATCCATTGTCGAGAAGATTATTCTAGGTGGAGTGGATGATAAAGGTCAAAAAGACCCTCATCAATTGACTTTCGTGTTTAAAACTGGTCCCAAATCGACAATTACTATGGGAAAAGAACCATATTCCCACTTGTCACCCGACACACGTAGAGTGTGTTGTCTTGATGTCACGGGTGGAGAAATAGGGTCTATTCAAAGCATTGATAAATAAAGGGTTTTCGAGATTGGGAAACATTCTGCCGGTTGTGCGGAGGATATTCTGAGTCTCGAAAACCCTTGTTTTTATTTATTAAGTAAACATATCGACTGTGGAAATCGGCAGAGGGTTGAGGAGATAGGATGGATAATTTTGTAGGGTGTGGAGATAGGATAGATGTAATAAATAACAAATGTCCTAAATATATGTGTTTGATTTGATAGATGGCATTGAAATAATAATTATTCAATATAAACAGTATGTATCAACGCTAATTCATATCTATTACCATTAAACCATATTTAATATTGCAATTTTATATTAAAATATTTATATTCATAGGTTTTTATGTTATAATAGATTACTATAATTATTATCACCAGTTTGATATTCGAGGTGAAAGAAATGAATGAGATGAATGAAAAATGGTCAAACCTTGAGGAAATTTCAGAGTATTTAGGTGTTACAAAAGATACAATTCGAAATTGGATAAAAAAAACCGATATCCCTGCTCATAAAATTGGTCGGCAGTGGAAGTTTAAACTTTCAGAAGTTGATGAATGGGTCAAGAGTGGAAAAAGTGCGATAGAATAAGTTTTGGAAGGAAGAGCTTTATGGCAGAAATACGTTTATACAACGGTGATTGTATCGAAACGATGAAGCAACTAGACGATGCATCTGTTAATCTGATAATAACCGATCCCCCATATAATTTAGGGAATTTTATGAAAAATAGAGATACTAATCTTGTGAAAATGAGAGAAAACTTTTTTGGAGCAGCTGGTTGGGATGACCTTGATTTTGATGATTGGCAAAAGTCAATGGACAACTTTTTTATGGAGTCTGCTAGGGTATTAAAAAAAGGTGGTTCTATGATTGTCTTCATGGCAATTATTAAAGTTGAAACGTTGATTAGGCTTGCAGAAAAAAGTGGATTTTATTATAAGACTACAGGTATTTGGCATAAGTTAAATCCAATGCCACGAAATATGAACCTCCATTTTGTCAATTCAACTGAAGCATGGCTATACTTCACATATAAAACACGTACAGGTACATTTAATAATGAAGGGCGTTTAATACATGATTTTATAGAAACCTCAATTACACCGAATGGGGAGAAAAAATATGGCAAGCACCCTACTCAAAAGCCAGAACAATTAATGGAACATTTTGTGGAAATTTTATCTATTGAGGGTGATACTGTCTTGGACCCATTTATGGGAAGCGGAACAACTGGAGTAGCTGCGAAAAGACATAATAGAAACTTTATTGGAATTGAGTTAGATAAAGATTATTTTAATGCTGCATCTAAGCGTATCGAGGAGGTGCCAAATGAAGCCTAAAGTAATCGATTTATTTGCAGGTGTTGGAGGAATGTCTTTGGGATTTGAACAAATGGGATTTGATGTAGTATTTGCAAATGAGCATGATGTCTCAATAGCAGATGCCTATAAAATAAACCATCCTAATACCGATATGTTAGTGGCCGATATAACAACTGTAGATTTTGAAGAAACATTTTCAAGGTATTTTGGGGAAATAGACGTCATTATCGGAGGACCACCATGTCAAGGATTTTCGCAGAAGGGTCAGAGGAAAACAATTCATGATGAACGTAATTTCCTTTTTAAATCTTTTGTGAGAGTTGTTGAGAAAGTACGACCAAAGTACTTTGTGATGGAAAATGTCCCCAATTTACTTACTGCTGAACGCGGGTATTTTAAGAAGGAACTAGAGAAACTCTTTAATGACATGGGTTACGAATTAAACATGGGAGTGTTGAATGCGTCAGATTATGGAGTGCCACAAAATAGAAGACGTGCGATAATTATTGGTAAGCAAGGAGATGTTGCTCCTTCACTCCCAACACCACAAGAAGGTAAAATAACAATATGGGATGCAATAAGTGATTTAGCTTACTTGAATTCTGGCGAGGGATCTGAAAAGCAAGAATATAGAAACCCGCCACAAAGTTCTTACCAAGAAACTTTGAGAAAAGAATCAACTATTTTATATAATCACGTTGCAACTAATCATTCTGCTTTAGCTTTAGAAAGGTTGTTATTGATTCCACCAAATAGTGGCAAGGAGGTTCTTCCAGAAGAGCACTTAACAAAATCTATTTATAGTGGTACTTGGACCCGTATGAGAAAAAATGAAGTATCTGTTACCATTACGACACGGTTTGATACACCATCATCAGGAAAGTTTACACATCCTTTTTTGAATCGTGCAATTACTGTTCGTGAAGCGGCTCGCATACAGTCTTTCCCAGACTCCTTTCACTTTGTTGGTACTAAAGGCTCTCAAATGAAACAGGTAGGAAATGCTGTTCCGCCTTTATTAGCTAAAGCCATTGCTCAGGTTATTATGAAAGATATAGAAGTCTATAAGGAGGATACTGCATATGCAAAGGCCTGAAAACATGGAAATTTATGAAGATATAGATTTAAAGCTTGGCATTAAGTCATCTTTGCCCAACGTTAAAGCCACACTTGCCCTTTTTATTTTGATTTGGAAGAGTGAAGGACGTCCCGCAGAAGTAAAGTATTCAGTTCAAGATGGTGATTCAATTCGTATTTCGGATGAACTCATGAATAAGCTTATTGCATACTCTTCACCAGTGTATAGTGTTCATGGCGTTTCGGATGATCAATTTCGTCAAACGGTGAATAACAATCAACTACTAAAATCACAAATGGAAGCTCTTATTGTAGCGTTTGAACTGTATTGGAAATTGGGCGAAATTGTTTTTCAGGATAATACTAAGCCTGTTAGTTCTGAGAGAACAGGTGGTGTGAGATATCCAAAAGAGATACATTTTACTTTGAATATGGATATTATTGATGTAGCTATGGCTGGGGCAGAGGAGAAATATAAGGAAGTTTTGCTTAATTGGTTGGGATTGAATGTTGCCACAAGTGAACGAGAAGATAAATTGCTTAAGTCCGTATTAACGGCTTTGTCAGAAACAGCCGTATTTAAACTTGATGATAGTGGTCAAGATGTAATTTTTAATCAAGATAGCATCTATCGTAAACTTTTAGCTACCACCGAACCAGTAGACATTAATGGTGATAAAGAAGCCAAGGGTTCATTACGAGTTCTGAAAACCTCGCTAAATGATGGAACTAATCCATATTTGAACTATTCGCGTGGAACAGTTACTTCTACAAATGATCCGGATCTAAACCTTGCTGATTATCAAAAACGTGTTTCTACATTCTTGTCTCTAAGTACTACAAAAATCGTAGGAATTGATGAGTATGAAGAAGTAGAGAGTGGGGCAGATGCTGTACATGAATCCAATGATGACTATCTTACCGATTCTTCTAATGCTGAATTAATAAAATATAAAACAGGATATCAAACTGATTTCCACCATAATAGAATTATCTTTGGTGCTCCAGGAACAGGTAAAAGTTATACTTTAAATCGAGATAAGGAGACCTTGCTTAAAAATGGTGGCGAGTACGAGCGTGTGACTTTCCATCCCGACTATTCGTATGCTAACTTTGTGGGAACTTACAAGCCTACGATGGTGGATTCAGTAAAGAATCTGATTGGAAGCAAAGATGAGAGGGATGTTTTAACTGTTCTGTTGGATGATAAAACGGCTCAAGAAAAATATGATTTGCTATATGAAAAATTTAAAGATGGCGATTTAACTCGCTTACCACTTTTACTAGGATTATATAGTGATGACAAGTTTAAAACTGAGAAAAAGGATGGCTCTGATGCTAGTGGTGATAATAGCGTTGAACGAAATCATGGTCGTGCGATTAGGCCATATGTAAATCTGATTTCAAATAAACAACCTGCTAGTGAAATTGCATATGAATACGTTCCTGGCCCATTTATGAGGACGTATGTTAAAGCACTTAAAAATGCTCAGTCAGATAGTCCTAAGCCATTTTTATTAATTGTTGAAGAAATCAACAGAGCGAATGTTGCAGCTGTATTTGGTGATATATTTCAGTTATTAGACCGTGATGAGGACAATGTTAGTGAATATGCTATTCAAACATCTGAGGATATTAAAAAATATCTTGCTAAAGAATTAGGAGGTAATCCACAAGAGTATTCTGAAATCAAAATCCCAGATAATATGTTTATATGGGCAACTATGAATAGTGCTGACCAAGGAGTATTCCCTATGGATACTGCATTCAAACGTAGATGGGACTTCACTTATTTAGGTATTGATGATAGCGAAGAAAAAATTGTAGGTAAAACTGTTGAACTAGGTAAAGGTGCAAACGAGAGAATAGTTGAGTGGAATGAATTGCGTAAAGCGATAAATACTGAACTTCTTTCATATAAAGTGAATGAGGATAAGTTGCTTGGCCCATATTTTCTGTCAAAGAAAATCGTTCCTGAAACGGAGCCTATTGACCCGACAAAGTTTATCGCCACATTTAAGAGCAAAGTTATCATGTATTTATTTGATGACGCAGCAAAGCAAAAACGCCAGACTCTTTTTGATGGTTGTAATGATAAGACGACATACTCTTCTATTTGCAAAGAGTTTGAGGAAAAGGGTGTATTTATCTTTGCCAAAAATATCAGCAATAAATTCCCTGCTACTGCACCTACAAATAACCTTACAGGGGACGGTGCAGAATGATATCGAAGTTTGTCCGAGAACAGAAAAGATACAATCAAACTGAATTGCAGGAAATCTTTCAATGCTCGGAAGGAAAAACGGTAGATATTATTAAGCGTTTGAAAGGGTTTGGTGTTCTAAAGGCTGTTAAAGCAACGGATTCTCAAAAAAATATGTCAGACCTTTTGGAAGAGGATATTGAAGTTGCAGATGTAGAGATTGGTGAGAACGAATACCTTTATGTGTTTACTTTCGTTGGTGTAATAACCGTTTGGGGTTGTGTATTAAAATGCTATCCTAAATATATCTTAACTAATAATGATCCCTTAACTGAGTTAAAAACAATAATAAAAGTTCTTGAAAAGTATAATGCCAAAGAGCAAATCATTCGTATGTATAATGATAACAGTGAAAGTAGTGCTTTCAACTTGCTTGCTGTTATGATTTTCTTGCTACATGACTACTACGAAAATGGTGCATATACGAATACAAAAGATATAATTGAAACTAATGGTTCGGGTGAAATACTGTGGGACAAGACGATAAATGAGACCTTTACTTATCTCAGTAATAATCGACCATATTACCTAGAACTGTTTACACAAAAACGTATAAATGATGATTTTGATTACTTTAAAAGGCTCCATGAATCTATTATAAGTATTTGCTCTAGGGAACTAAAAGATGCAGATTTGTTGGATTTGTTTGATATACTTCCGGTTGAAGTGTCTGATGAAGAACTTGATGACTTTGGAGAAAAAGACTATATACTTTACCGCATACAAAATGAATTGAATTTGCAGTTTAATACAAGAAAGCAGTTATTACTAAAGACGTTATACGCCTATGTTGCACATAGTGGCACACTTGCAGAAATTGATTGTTTCACTATGTTTGGTACAAACAGTTTTAATTTAGTATGGGAAAAGGTGTGTGCGGAAGTACTGGACAATCAATTACAGACTCCACTAGGTTCACTGCCTATTTCGTTATCTGACGGATATAATCCTTATGACCTGCTCATTTCATTAATAGAAAAGCCAAAGTGGAATGGTTATAAGCAAGATGGTTCTGAATTTCAAAAGGCCGCTAGGGAAACCCTCGTCCCAGACCTTGTGTCAATCCATAAGATGAATAACTCACATCAGTTCATTATATTTGATGCTAAGTATTATAATATTCAACTTGAGCATGGAAAAGAACTACGGGGACAACCTGGAATTGGTGATATTACAAAGCAGTACCTATATCAGTTGGCATATAAAAATTTTGTTAATGATCATGGAATTCACGATGTTAAAAATTGCTTTTTGATGCCAACCGAACAACATAGCATTATTAATAAGGGATACGTCAATATAGAAATGTTAGATGCTCTCGGGTTACAGAATATACAAATAAGACAGTTGCCCGCAGAATTGATATACTCGCACTATTTAGCAAATGAAAAAATGGATATAGGCTTACTTCATTTATAAAGGGGATGTGGGGGAGTATGGCAGGTAATCGTTCATTTAAAGAATACGTGGCAGAAAGATTCTATAATAAAATGTTTGCTGCCATACAGGATTTCACCGAAGAAAACTACGATTGCTTAGACTTACGGCTATACAGAGTTCAAAACATCGGCGGCATTGAGTTATCAGATATAGAAGTAAAGTTCGTATCTGTTAATGACTTACCGGACATGAAAATAGAATTTGATGTTGCTGTTGAAGCTGAATTCGAAGTCCGTGAATCAAATCATCGTTATGATGAATCAGAAAATTGTCGGCAATGGTTTATGCTGGAACGCTCCATCATCTCAGAAGATGTTATTGATATGTTTGATGCCATGGGAATCAAGAGGCCGGAGATCTCAATCCTTTCTGAAGAGTTCTTAAAAGAAGTTCAGGGAATGAAGCAGAAGAACTTAGCTGTAGAAATGCTTAAGAAATTATTAGAAGGCAACATCAAAACTATGGAAAAGAGAAACCTCGTGAAATCAGAGAAGTTCTCTGAAAGGCTGACAAAGGCTCTAAACAAGTATCGAAACCAAGCACTTACAAATGCTGAAGTGATTGAAGAACTTATTAGAATGGCCCACGACATTAAAAAGATGCGAGAAGAAGAGGCTGAACTGGGTCTCAGCGACGATGAAATTGCTTTTTATGATGCACTGACAGCGGATGATATCGTTAAAGAACTCATGGAAGATGAAACGCTTAAGAGAATCGCTCATGAATTAACTTTGGCTATAAGAAATAATATCACCATTGATTGGAGCGTTCGAAAAAGTGCAAGAGCGAGCATGAGACGTGTAATTAAGAGGCTTCTTAGCAAGTATGACTATCCACCAGATCAAGCATTAAAAGCGATGAATATTGTCATGAGGCAAGCAGAGAAAATGGCTGGAAATGTTTATGAAGAAGTTATCTGGTCCGACAGAGTTGCAGAAGAGCCTGGGAAATTCACAACGGTTGATGAAAGGAATGAAGAATAATGGCAGAAATAGAATATGAAATCAAAGAAACCGTGGGTACACTTTCAGAAAATAATAAAGGTTGGTCAAAGGAACTGAATTTAATCAGCTGGAATGACAGGGAACCTAAATATGACATCAGAGATTGGGCACCTGAACATGAGAAGATGGGCAAAGGTGTAACCTTCAGCGTAGAAGAACTTAAAAAGCTTAGGGAGATACTGAATGAAATGGAGCTTTAGAGTTGTAGGAATGGGGAAATAAACTCTTTTAGGGGTGTCGTAAAAGCTTTATTTTATAATGAAATATACAAGGAGCTATCATCTTATATAGAAGAGAACCCTTCCAAGCTAGACTGTAGATACTCTGAGTCTAATGATTAAGCATAGCAGAAGAGATTGATGAGCTGAGAGACAAGCGACAGATCCTTTTAGTAGAAGATGCCTCCCTCAGTGGCGAGAACGAGCGAATCAATGAGCTGATTGAATTTATCCGCAAGAACAAATTCCGTACCTTAGAGTACGATGATAAGCTTGTAAGGAAGATAATCCAGAGAGTTACAGTCTATGAAGAACACTTCGTCATATCCTTCAAATCTGGCATCGAAATGGAAATATGAAAACCAGAAGTAAATAGCCCATGACTCTACAGTAGAGTCGTGGGTTTTCTTTTGCTTGCTGATTATAATAATATTTTAATAACTATTGTTATTATAAACCAAATGATTTATAATATTCTTAGCGTAAACTTGGAGGTGCTGTATGACTACGGCAGAAATGATTAAAGAACTGTGTGAGCAAATGAATATAAGTGTTTCCGAACTTGCTAGACGTATTGGCCAGACTCCACAGAATTTCAATAAAAAATTACAACGAGAAACAGTAACCTTGGATGAGTTGAAAGCCATTGCAGATGTGCTTTGTGTCAAGTTTGAGCAGGCATTTATTTTACCTGATGGCTATGAGATTAAGACGGATAATAATTGAATTAATAATATTCTACTATTAATAAATAATGAGGAGATATGATATGAAACCAATTAGTTTAACAGAACAGCTTATGTTTAATACTGTAAGAATAGAAGCTCATGATGGTTCTTCAGGAACTGGGTTTTTCTTTAATTTTCAGGAGAATGAGCTTATTATACCCGTCCTTATTACAAATAAGCATGTTGTAAATTATAATAGGAATGAGATTGTAAAGTTCTTCTTGCATTTAAGAGAAGATGACGGCTCAACTACTCAAAACTATGCTCTTACGTTACAAACAGAATGGTTTTTTCATTCTGATAAGGATCTATGCTTTACATTTATAAACCCGATATTTGAGGAAGTAAAAAAACGAACAGGAAAACAAGTATTTTATTTAGCTAACGATGAAGGTTTAATTCCTAACAAAGATAAATTGATGGAATTAAGTGCTTTAGAAGAAATTGTAATGATCGGATACCCTATTGGTTTATGGGATAGCAAACATAATTATCCAATTTTCAGAAAGGGATACACAGCTTCTCACCCTGCTTATGATTTCAACACAAAAGGAATTGGTCTAGCAGACATTGCCGCTTTTCCAGGATCATCTGGATCGCCAATTTATATTTTAAACGAAAATGGCTATTCTGATAAAAAGGGTAATACTTATCTAGGCGCTCGTAGAATAATATTTTTAGGAGTTCTATATGCTGGCCCAACAATGAACGCAAATGGTGAGATATCAGTTGTTGATATACCTACACAACAAAAAATTATTAGCAGAACTTCAGTTATGACAAATTTAGGTTATTACATCAGATCAGAAGAGTTACTTGAGTTCAAAGATGTAGTTAAAGAAAAGTTAAAACAACAGAATAACTAATAGAGATTAATACAAGTAAAGAAAATCAAACCTTGTTGCAGAAAGTATACATATAGGATGGTGATATCATGTTTAATTCAAAGTTAAGAAAAAATGCAATCGATAATTATAATGCAGCGGTTGAACGTTATGAGAAAGTTGCCAATGATTTAGGTGGAAACACGAATGTTGTTTATCAAGAGCGTAAAAAAGCTTTAGCCCTTGTTAAATTAATTGAGGAACGAATTAATCAATTAGCAAACACTCCAAAGGAGTTTAAAGTTACCCTTCAAAGAATTGAAATTGAAGTGGAAAATTTTAAGACCAAACAACAAGAAATTAAAAAGGCTGAAGTTGAAGCTAAAGCAGCTGCGGGTGGTTCTGGAGCAGGTGCAACTTTAAGTGCTCTTGGAGTTGCTGTAGCGACAATGGGTCCAACAGCAGCAATGGGCATTGCAACTACTTTTGGCGTTGCATCAACAGGTACTGCTATATCTACTTTATCAGGAGCCGCAGCAACTAATGCTGCATTAGCATGGCTTGGTGGTGGCGCATTGTCAGCTGGTGGTGGCGGAATGAGTGCAGGTAGTGCATTTCTCGCACTTGCAGGACCAGTAGGTTTGACAATTGCTGGTGTAATGTTAGCTGGTTCAGTTGGTTCAGGGTTGTTTGTAAGTCATAAAAATAAAAAAACTGCAAATAAACTAATTGCAGAAAGAGAGAACCTCGAGAAAATAATTAGAAAATTTAATAATATGATTGCAGAAGTGAAGGCATTGTTGGAAACTACCAACACTCAAATTACTGGGGTAACTAAAGCAGAGAAAGCTTTGATTGGTAGTGATTATAGTCAATTCTCCAAAGCTGAAAAGATACAAGCTGGATTGCTTGTGAATTCAACTTTAACTTTGGCACAACTAATTAATAAGGAGCTAAAATTAGATGATTAGTGAACAGACTATTGATAATAATGTTGAACAAAGTATTGCTTCATATGTCGATTATTTAAATAATATCCGATTAACGGATCTGATGAATACATTAGAATCAATTCTTACTAATGAAACAGATAAATTATCAGACTTAGCTACTAAATCAGCAAATGCATTGTCAAATCTAGATTGGGCGAAAACAGAAATCGATAATCTTATCAGTATTAATCGTGGTGGAGAAACTGGAATGCATGGTTTTATTTCGGAATTTGCTGAAACGGGTATAAGAAATACAAGAGATGTTTATCAAGGACTGCAAAAAAGTGTAGTACTATTAAATGATAATGGATCTGCGGATATTCTACTACAAGGCAAAGAAGTGCAAATGAAGTTTTATGCCAATATCTTAGAAGAGATTAAGCAAGCATCCAATTATGATAAAATGAGTATGATTTTTCCGAAGGATCATGTGGAAGTCATAGAAGAAATCATGGGCGGAGCAAAATCTGTAGAATTTAATGGAAATGTCTTGTCTAACTCCCAAATCAATAATATTAGAAAAGCCATTGAAGATGAGAGTGCTCTACGTGGTGTTTCTTATGATAAATGGTTGGAATCATCAGTTCTTAAATATAAAGATGTTCAAAAAGGAACAATTGACCAGACGTTATCAGGGGAAGTAAATGACATAAATAAGCAAACTGCTCAACAAAAATCTGATATTAAAAAGGAAACTGATAGCGATAGATTAAGCGCCCGACAAGAATCTCAACCAAGTTTTGGAGAGGCATCTAAAGTTGCTGTAATAGGTGCAGCAGTACAAGGTGGTTTCAATCTAGGAATATTTGTCTATCAAAAACACAAAGATGGAAAAGAAATCTGGGATTTTGATATTGAAGATTGGAAAGAATGTGGAGTCAGTACAGCTAAAGGTGCTATTAAAGGTGGAATTTCTGGATATGCAATATATGGATTAACCAACGTTTGTCACCTTGCTGCACCAAGTGCTGGAGCAATTACTTCAGGAACTTTTGGGTTAAGCAATGCCATCGTCAAATATAGAAAAGGCGATGTTGATACAGATGGATTTATTGATTTAGTAACATTAAACGCCATTGATGCAACAGGGGCTGGTATTGGTGCTGCAATAGGACAAACAGTTATACCAATTCCAGTTGTTGGTGCTTTGGTTGGCTCAATCGTTGCAACAACAGCAATAAGTCTTGGAAAAGGTGTTCTAAACAAACATGAAATAGAAGTTATCAATCTTTATCAAGAAAGAATTAATGCATTTGTTGATAAATTGGACAAAGAGTACCAAGTAAAACTAGATGAGCTTTTGAGTAAATATCATAAGCTTGGGGAATTGCAGCAATACTCGTTTGATTTCAATATCAATGTTCAGTTAAGATTTGTTTCTTCTATTAAACTATCGAAGTCAGTAGGAGTTCCTGAGGAAAGCATTCTAAAAAATGAAGATGAAATTGATGAATACTTTCTATGTTGATATCTTCCCTCAAACGAAAGCCATCAGTGGATATGTTTCCTCAAAGAGGACTTCAACTAAAAATATATAGGTATTTAATTTTTGACAGCTATCCCCTCATCTCAAAACATGTTGAGACGATAGTATTGATGCAAAAAGTTAAATAAGAAATGGCTTTATAGAGGGCTTTCTAGGCTTTATGTAAGTGTCTGGAAACCCCTTTTTTTGAAATTATAGATAAATGTAAGTCTGATTTCTCGTTTGGAGCATTAAAGGGAAGGTGCGTAAGCGGGAACGGGTCGAGCCTTGAAAGGTTGGTATAACAGTATTCTTCTCTGAAAACAAAAACTATAGTTTTTAAATAGCCTACTCTGCTATATTATGAATAGATAAGTAGCCTTCTAAGGAGGAAAAGATGATGGATTATAATCCTAAAATTCATTATATACCGGCTCGACCTAAGCCTATTAAGCGAGTAGGTATTTATTGTCGAGTATCATCATCCAAGGATGAACAATTGAAAAGCTTGTCTAATCAAATCTCAGGTCTGACTTGTAAGGTAGCTAATATTCCCGCTTGGAGAATAATGGATATATATGTGGAGATTCAATCCTCCAAGGGAGAAACAAACCGCTCAAAACTTAATCGTCTAATAAAGGATTGTCAGAATGACAAGTTAGATATTGTTGTTCTAAGAGATGTCAGTCCATTAGGCAGAGATACTGTTGAAACTCTAGAAAGCTATCGAGCCATTAGAAATTCAGGAGTACGTGTCATTTTTGATGAAAATGGCCTAGATACAGATCAGGATTCAAATGAATTTATTTTAAGTGTGTTAGAAGCAGTATATCCGGCAGAAAATGAATCACGCAGTCAGAACATTAAAATAGGAATGCAGCAAAAGGCCCAGGACGGAACATCTGGATTTTATCAACGCAAGTGTTATGGAAATAAGAAAAATCGTGAAGGTCATCTTATCCCTCATGATGATGAAGCTAAAGTAGTTCAACAAATTTTTAACTGTTACTTGGAAGGTAAGAGTGTTCTAGGCATTGTAAAGGCTCTTGAAAAGAGTAGAATATCTTCATCTTCTGGGAGAGAGACGTGGCCAAAGCGAACGGTGGATGTGCTCTTATCTAATGAGAAGTATATCGGTGATGTCAGGTTAAAGGGGCCAAACCCAGATGAAGATTTTTATTATCCTAATAACTCTGAGGCAATTATCAGTCGCGAACAATTCCATGCTGTTCAACAAGAAAAAGTCAGGCGAAGCAATGTTGTTCAGCAAGGTGATGAGGTAAAACGGGCTGTGAAGAGATATAAATCAAAGAATTTTAAAAGTAAGTAAGGAGTTAAAAGAAAGTATGAGATTATATCATTATACTACGTTAGAATCATTGTACTTATTTGCAAAAAATAAGACTTTACGTTTTACTAATCTATTACATGTCGATGATTTGGATGAAGGAATTACACAGGAATTTGAATTTGCAAAACAATACCAATTTGTATCATGCTGGACTGAGGAAGAATATGAGTCAATTCCACAATGGTCAATCTACTCTCAGGGCATGCAAGGCATAAGAATTGGCCTTAACTTTGAAGAAGATAAAATCAAAGATTTATTTGTCTATGGTGAGGATCCTATTATGAAGAGTCAATCTCCGCCAAATTTATACTTTAAAAATACAGTTCCATATTTAAGTGACAATGGAAGTCCATTCTATCGACGAATGCGATATACCTCAGATGCAGAAAAATTAAAACCAACTATACTCTCCTTTGACGGTACTAATAAGGGGATAGATATGTCAAAGGTAGCTGTATATAAATCTAAGGTTTGGGAGTTCCAAAAGGAAACTCGATTTATCGTAAGCTTTAGTCCAAGTCCTCTCAATTCGGACTTCACCTCAAATCCACATTTTAATTTAGAAAGTTCCTTTAGTGAAATAAATGCCCCTCTTAATTATATTGATATCGATTTAAATAATCTTTTTTTTGAAAATTTGGAAATAACTTTTGGACCCAAATGCCCTGATGTCCATAAAGAATTAATCCAAATGTTTTTGAGACAATTTGGTATAAAAGTAGATTTAAAGGAAAGTAAGTTAAGAATAGCCTAATTATCTTTAGTTATTTATGAGTTGCAAGAAGAGCTTATTTTATAAGGTTTTTAATGTTTTTATTTAGCCTAAAAATTACATGTTGAGACAGTGACACTACTTGACAAAAAACGTTAGTTTCGCAGAAGTAGATCTCCTACCCATGCACGGGATTTTCCAGAAGACAAGCAAAATGAGCAAGCTGAGTGGCTGAAACATTGTATGTTTAATGGTATAATTCACGAGGGAACAAAGCGACTTCATAAACATTGGTTTAGAAAGTATATGAGTCACGTGAAAAAATATGAAAGTTAGATGTTTTATATGAAGCAATTTATTAAACATTCTCCCTTGGCTTTGGCCAAATTGATGTGTTTGTGTGAAAACCACCAATTTTAATAAACATATTGAAAGGGGAGGCTTATGGAAATAATTATATCTTCAATGTTAGTTTTTATCTCTACGTCCATCGATTATTTGGTTGTTTTAACGATTCTTTTCTCTACCATGAATGCGGGTAAACAACGATCAATTTATATTGGCCAATATATTGGAACGGGGTTGCTCGTTGGCTTTAGTCTCATTGCAGCGTACTTCCTGAACTTTATTCCACAAGATTGGGTGATCGGATTACTTGGTTTACTTCCCTTGATTCTGGGGATTCGGGCTATCTTCATCGATGAAGATGTAGATGAAAAGGACTTGGAAGAAAAGATGTCGCATAGACACTCAGAAGTTGCGAGTGTGGTTGCTCTGACCATTGCCCTTGGCGGAGATAATTTGGGAATTTATATTCCTTACTTTACTGGAATGTCCTTCCAGGAAGTCATGGTTGTGATCCTTGTTTTTATCATTGGGATTTTTATCTTATTTTATTTATCCAAACGACTGGCTTCGGTTCCTATGATCGGTGAAGTAGTTGAGCGTTACGAAAAAGTCATCGTACCAGTCGTTTTCATCGGCTTGGGTATTTTTATTCTGTTAGAGAATGGTACGATTCAACATCTTTGGTCACTGATTGCATAGAATTTTAAGCAGCTTCACGGATAGTAGAATATACCATTAAAGTATTTAAGGTTGAATTAGATACATATAACACAACCGGAATATGAAAGAGGCACAGAACGATGCAATATAATTAGCATCGTTTTGTGTCTCATTTTTATTTAAAGTCACCCCTTGAGAAAACCGTGTAATTCATTACATGGATGAATCAAGTTCTAGGGCGAC
>OMJG01000559.1_pt1 | contig 26891 bp, 22 predicted proteins | sample 1646431 | NCBI WGS metagenome assembly OMJG01 (sample SAMN03771674, study PRJEB25209) | food metagenome | isolation source: Cotija cheese | place: Mexico:Jalisco,Michoacan | collected 2011-12-12
ACCTTATGAAATCTTTTATAAAACTGTGTTGCACTTAATTTGACAATTTAAGATATACTTAATCATGAATAGTTTTTAGTTGTTTTTTAAACCAATTGTTGATCAGCTGGTATACAGGTTTTGTATCGCCATACATTAAGCACTCATGGCCTCTATTTTCAAACATCATGATGGTTACATTATCGAAACCAGTACGGCTGAATTCTTTGGCGAGTTTTTGGGTTTCTTTCCCACCATTGATTAGAGGATCATTTCGACCGGCAATAATGGCGATTGGCAGATCTTTACGGATATTTCGGGTCCAGGAAGCTTTTGTTGCTTTATGGGCAATTTTGACTAATTCTGCAAAGCCATTATTAGTGAAAACAAAGCCGACTAAAGGCCAATCGGGTTCTTCACCATTTTTAGGTGGATACCAATACTCAGGATACGAATTAGCAACGGTAGGGTCATCAGAGAGACCAGCACCAAATAACTTTTGATGAATATAGTAATTATAAGCATCAGGATGAAGTATATTTAAGATTGGTGCTAAAGCAGCACCTGTTGCAAATATAGGACTATTTGTGTTAGTACCGCTAAGGAGGACGCCATCAATTTCTTGGCTATATTTTCCGAGGTATGAACGAGTAATATAAGCGCCCATAGAGTGGCCCAAAACATAGTAAGGTAAATCTGGATAATGTTCTTTTGTTGCTTGAACTACTCGATGTAGGTCTTCAACCATAACATGACCAGCATCTGTTGTACCAAAATAACCTAGGTGATTTTGCTCCTTAGCTAGACCACCATGTCCAATGTGGTCATGAGCAATGACTAGAAAATTTTGTGCTACAAAAGACTCGGCTACTTTTTTATAACGACCACCAAACTCCGACATCCCATGGACGATATGGATAATGGCTTTTGGTTGATCAGCGTTTTGCCAAGCGTAAACAGGGATATAAGGGCGGTCAGGTGAAGCGGATGGAATAGTTACAGTGTTATAGTAGTCTAATGCAAACATAATTTCCCCTCTTTTTTTCAGTTAAGTCTATTATAGTGTCTTCAATTCCAAAGCACAATAAATAGGGATATATAATTTATGGAATAGAAAAGGCCTGTGACAAAACGTCACAGGCCTTTTAAAATATCGTTATATCATTGATTCAATTGGTAATTCAGGTCCTAAGCAGCTTCGTCTACTTCCTCGTCCTCAACATCCTCGTCGTCGCCAGTGTCTGCTGGTCTAGATGATGATGAAGCGCTTGGTTGCATAGTGGATGATGAAACACTTGAAGATTCCACTTCACTCGAAGGTGTCTCCACTTCTGAACCTTCACTCTCACTTGATTCAATGTCAGAAGATATTGATTCTTCACTCGATTCTTCAGATGATGATGATGAAGAACTTGAGCTTGACGATGAAGAACTTGAACTAGAGCTAAAACTAGAAATAGAACTAGAACTGCTAGATGATACAAGACTTGAAGATGAAGATGAAGATGATTGAACAATCGCTTTTCCAGAAGCTAACCAATTTTGATAATCCTTATAAAGATTATCATTAGCTAAACCAGTTAATACTTGTGATGATGGTGTTGCATTAGTTGGGAATTCATCTGGTATTGCATCTTTGACTAATTTCACTTTATGTACTGAATCAGGCTGTACCCAATCCGCATTTTCTGAAGTAGTGGATAGGTATCCCATAATTGCTTGGTATAGATAACTTACAATATATCTATCCGACCCATCAATATAGCCAACTTCATCGGTAGAGAATGGGTTATCATAACCAGTCCAAATGGATAGGGCGTAATCAGTCGTATAACCTGACATCCAAGTATCAGGTACCGCACTTGAATCAACGCCGAGTTCAGCAGCATCTTCTTTGGTATAGTTTGTCGTACCTGATTTACCAGCTTCCGCTAATCCAGAAGTATGGTAATTAGTAGATAAACCATAAGAAGTATCCGTAAAGTTATCTTTAAGCATATCGGTTACCATGTATGCAGTTGACTCATTCATTGCTTGGGTGCGTGTTGAATCAATCGTGACTTCTTCACCATCGAAAGTTGTAAAGTAATCAACCGCACGTGCTTGGTTGTATTCACCGTAATTACCCAGTGTCGCAAAAGCTGCACTTAGTTGTAACGGGGTGATATCACCACCAATAGCGTCTGATTCGTAAACACCATTCCCACCATTTAATACAATACCCATACCTTGTAGGAATTCATCTACTTGTTCAGTACCTACTTCTTGCAACAGTTTTAAGGCTGGAATATTACGGGAACCGATTAAAGCTTGACGCAGGGTGATAGTGCCTTGGTATAGGTTATCCCAGTTATTAATCTCTGTCCCATCTGAATAAGTATGCTCTTCATCTTCAATAGATGATTCAGTTGAATAGTTTAGATACTCTATAGCCGTCGCATAATCAGCAAATGGTTTTATAGATGAACCAACGCTTCGCTCTAACAGAGTTGCGCGGTTATAAGACAATTGACCTTCTTGGTTACGTCCACCGTATAGGGCTAAGATATTACCCGTTTCAGTATCCACTAATGACGCTGCAGCTTGCATGTTGTCATTTGTGAAGTAATAACCATCTTCATCCTCGATTGTATTGTGGATTTCAGTCATGGCATCCATATCTAGATGCGTATAGATTTGTAACCCGTCTGAATACATGTCATATCCAGCTTCCTCAACTTCAGCGGCAACCTCTTGGATATAAGAGTCTAACATAATTGCAGTTTCAGATTGTTCAGTTGACTCAGTGTCAATATCTTGTAAACCATCGTTAATTGGTGTGGCTACTGCCTCGTCGTATTCCTCTTGAGTAATTTTTTCATTATCCAACATCTCTGCCAGTACTAAGTTTCTTCTTTCTTCAGCAGCTTCAGGATCTGAATATGGATCGTAAGCGTTAGGTGCTTGTGGCATACCAGCTAATAGGGCAGTTTGGGCTATTGACAGCTCACTTAAAGATTTACCATAGTAAACTTCAGCAGCAGTCCCCATACCGTAGACACCGTTGGCCATGTAGACTTTATTAATATAAAACTCAAAGATTTCTTGTTTTGAGTAGTCTTGTTCTAATTGAATCGCTAGCCAAATTTCTTGGACTTTACGTTTATAAGTTTGGTCTTCCTCAGTTGTTGAAAAAGAGGTTAGTTTAACTAATTGCTGGGTTAGGGTTGAACCACCTTGTGCAATCCCGCCCGCCTTTAAGTTGGCCAAAAATGAACCTGCAATACGAATAGGGTCAAAACCGTTATGTTCCATAAAACGACGGTCTTCAATAGATGTTACAGCATCAAATGTTTGTTGTGAAATATCGCTTTCGTCAACAATTATACGATCATTTTGACTTGTTTCATATACTACATTACCTTCGTTATCATATACACTTGATGCAATCGTGCCAAATAAATCTTCTTCAGAAATTGTAGGGCTATCAGAAATCCATACAAAAGCTATAATTGAAAGGGCTACCCCGACTACTACACCGGCGCCAACAATACCAAGTAAGATCTTTTTCCAAAGGGCCATGCCAGAGCGGTTAGACTTACCTCGCTTACCTTGAATTTTTTTAGACGACTTGCGCTTATTTTGACTTCGTCGTCTTGAGTTTTGATCTTGACTCATGTTTATCACTCCTAGTAAGTTTATTTAATTTTAATCTTTCACTTCTATCATTTTATCCACAGCTGCTAAATAGTCAATTTGAGGTTGATAGCCCATATATACTGAAAACCCTTTTGTCTGAATTTTTTTTAAAGGGATTGCAGTAATATCGTTAGCTAAAAAACTTGCCCAATCTTCTAGTAAAGCTGTAATAGGGTATACGTAGGCCTCATCACGTTCTTTAAATAGAAACAGGACAAAACAAATCCCACCATGATTGGCACAATTTGTCATGTGATCTATTTGATGTTGATGAATATTATGAAGGGGGAACTTGGTTTTAAGGTTTGTTTGTTTAGCCTCAAAATCTAGATAGTGCCCTTTATAGATACCATTATAATCTGTTGTGGAAGCTGTACGATAGTAGGCTTCAGTTATCACAGCGCGACTTCTTTTTGGATAGTTGACTGAAACAACTTGGATTGGTGTTGGCTTTTTGTGAATAATAGCTTTGTCACGCAATAAATACCACTGGTTGGCTTGATTAATCATTTCCTCCAGCTTCATACCACGCTTGGCAAAGTTTGCTTTCCCTTTAGAAGAAGCGGATAGTGAACGATTCGTCTTAGATTGGTAGACTTTACCGTTGGGATACCTCATGATGACCTCCTTCAGAATATGGCACCAAAAAAATTGACACCATATTTACTCTATTTTATCCTAATTAGGACATATACCATAGTTTTAACACGGATTTTAATATAAAAACAAGAAATATCCACCCTTATAGTATAACATTAATAGCATTTTGGCTCATTAACTAGACAATTCGCCAGTTTTAGTGTAGTATTTTATGATGTTAAGATTATGCATAAATGCGTAATCTATTAGTAAATATAACTAGAGTTAGGGGAATTTAAATGTCAGTAAATTATGAACAAACATCAACAAACGAAGGTATTTTACACTTTACCGTAGCAAAAGAAGATGCAGCACAAGCTAAAAAACAAGCTTTTAACCGAATCAAAAAGGATGTATCTATCCCAGGTTTCCGTAAAGGGAAAGTAAACTATCAAATGTTTGTAAAAATGTTTGGTGAGCAATCTTTAATTGAAGATGCTGTAAATATCGTTTTACCAGAAGCTTATACAAAAGCTGTTGAAGAATCAAGTTTAGAAGTTGTTACACAACCTCGCTTCGATATTAAATCTGCTGAGCCAAATGCTGACTGGGAATTAATTGCATATGTTGCGACTAAACCTGAAGTTAAATTGGGTCAATACAAAAACCTAACTGTTGCTAAACAAGAAGTTGAAGTAACTGAAGAAGAAATCAACGACCGTTTATCTGCAGCACAAGCTAACTTAAGCGAATTAGCTTTAAAAGAAGGCGCTGCTGAAACTGGTGACACTGTTGTTATTGACTACGAAGGTTTCCAAGATGGCGAAGCATTCGAAGGTGGTAAAGGTGAAAATCACTCATTAGAATTAGGTTCTAACTCATTCATCCCTGGTTTTGAAGACCAATTAGTTGGTGTTAAAGAAGGTGACGAAGTAGAAGTTAACCTTACTTTCCCTGAAGATTACCATGCGGATGAATTAGCTGGTAAAGATGCTACATTCAAAGTTAAAGTACACGAAGTGAAAACTAAAGAAGTGCCAGAATTAGATGACGAATTTGCTAAAGACGTTGACGAAGAAGTTGAAACTTTAGACGAATTAAAAGAAAAATACCGTAAAGAATTAACGGATCAAAAAGAAGCTGCAGCCAAAGAAGCTCGCGAAGAAGAAGCTTTACGTTTAGCAGTAGAAAATGCTGAAATTAATGATTTACCACACGAAATGGTACATGAAGAAGTTCACCGTCAAATGGACCACTACTTAAACGAAATGCAACGTTCAGGTATTTCTAAAGAAATGTACTTCCAATTAACAGGTACAACTGAGGCAGACTTACACACTCAATTCGAACAAGATGCTGACACTCGCGTGAAAACTAACTTAATTCTTGAGCAAATCGTTAAAGATGAAAACATCACTGCTGAAGTTGAAGATGTAGAAAAAGAAATTGCTACATTAGCTGAAACTTACGGTATGTCTGTTGAAGAAGTTAAAAACGTTGTAACAGAAGATATGTTGAAAAATGATATTGCATTGAAAAAAGCAATGGCATTAATCACTGATACTGTTGAAGAAGCGTAAGCTTTATTATAGTTTTAAAATGTAAGGCCAAGGGGGCGACTCCTTGGCTTTTTCTTAAGCAAAAGAATTAGATAATGACCACAAAAAAACCGAGCCTAAGCTCGGTTTTTCGTATTGAAATAACTATTAGAATGCCTTTACGATTGTGTCTAGGAAGTGTTTGTTATAGCCTTCAGCGTCAACGTCTAAAGCAACAAACACATTCGGTTCTTCATTGCGGTTTAAGGCAGCTTGATCTTGGACTAAACGACCTTCTTGTTCGCCGTATAAACTCTTGATGCGGAATGTTTCACCAGTCACCCAGTCACCCTTAAGGGCAACAGAGACGGCTAATGGATCGTGTAGGGCACAACCTGTTAGGTCTTCGTATGAATTTGCGTAAGCCTTAAAGTAATAAGTCACAATCTCATGGAATACTTCGGCAGCTTCAGACATTTCTAACCAAGGGGCGATATCAGTATCTGTGATTAGGGTACGTAAAGTCACATCTAAACCGATGACTTTAATTGGTAAACCGGAATCAAAGACAATGTTATTCGCTTCTGAGTCCTTCCAGAAGTTAGCTTCAGCAAATGGGCTTACGTTACCTGGAACTGTTAAAGCACCACCCATAGAAACAATCCCTTTAATTTTTTGCATAGCAGGTAAGTCTTTTTGAATAGCTAAGGCGACATTCGTTAAAGGACCTGTTGTCACTAAGACTAATTCTTCACCGTATTTGTTGGCAGACTCAATAATGAAGTCAATAGCATCTTGGTCAGAAATATTGTTACCAGCAGGTAATTCGATATTTCCTAAACCATTTAAACCATGGAAGATACCAGATGCTGTTTCTTGGATATAATCTTCACTTGCACCAATTTTGTGGGAAGCGCCACGGAAAACTGGGATGTCTTCGCGGTCTAATAATTTTAATACTGCTGAGGCATTATGCACGCATTTGTCTACTTCAGCATTTCCAAATACAGATGTAATACCGATTACTTCTGCGTCTTCTTCGCCCAAAGCAAGTGCAATAGCCATTGCATCATCAATACCAGTATCAAAATCTAAGATTAGTTTCATATTTAAACCCCCTATAAAGTTGAATATTCTTCAATATCTTATCCTATGTAAAGTATAAGGCATTGTCTTTCAAATTGATAGAAGAAAGACAATGCCTTAGATAAGTTTATTTAAATTTACTATTGAGTTAGGTTTCTAAATTAGAAGAAGAAGCCAACAATTGTTGCTGAAATCATAGATACTAATACAGAAGCAATGATTAAACGCCATGTATTGTTTGCGACAACTTTTGCTTGTTTAGCTGACATAATTTTTATAGAAGCAATAATCATGCCGACAGTTGCGATATTTGAAAATGAGATAACATAGGTTGACATCATTGCCATAGTTTTCCCTGTTACTTGTCCAGATACTGCTTGGACTTCACCTAAGGCTACAAATTCATTGGTTAATAATTTAGAAGCCATGATTGAACCAGCACTTACAATATCAGCACTTGGCACTCCCATGACATATGCAAGTGGAGAAAAAATATAGCCTAAAATAGTAAAGAAATCAATACCAAATATCAATGTAGCTAATGAATTAAGGAATGTAATTAAAGCTGTAAAACCAATCAGAGAACCAGCAATTGCTAAGGCAATTTGGAAACCACTAGAAATATAGTCACTTAACACTGAGAAGAAGTTCTCATCATCAATACCTTCGTTTTCTTTAGCCTCTTCAATAGGATTAAAATCTACTTGATACGTTTGAGGGTTATAGGGTGCCATCAGTGAGACAATAATAAACGCAGCGAAAACATTCAATAGAATTGCAACAACTACAAATTTACCGTCAACCATTTGCATATAAGAAGCAATCGTTGTAGCAGATACACAAGAAAGACCCATTAACACAAACGTAAAGATTTGTTCAGGTGAAAATTTATCAATATAACGTTTAAGCGTAATCAAACCATTGGATTGGCCGAGCATAGCCATGATGATAGCAATATATGATTCATTTTCTCCCATACCAGTAATTTTATTAAGAATTTTACCGACATATTTAGCAATGAAAGGTAAAACGTTAATGTATTGAAGGATACCAATCAATCCAGAGATAAAAACAATTGGCATTAAAACATTTAGGAAGAAGATCCCGTAGTTTGTAGCTCCTTCCCCAAAGACAAATTCGGTACCGCCGTTTGCTTGTAAAATTAACCAGTTAAATAAACCTGATACACCTTCCAAAATTGCAATCCCAAAGCTTGTTCTTAAACCAACAAAGGCTAAAACAAACATAATAACTAATAAAATGCCTACTTGCTTAATGCGGGCGTTCTTACGGTCTTTACTAAGAAGTAAAGCAATAAATCCGATAACAATTAATCCGATAATTCCGCGAATAATACTCATAGTTATCTCCTTTTCTTATTTGTATTCAAATTTTGCACTGTTAATCATTATAAAATATTGGTCAATAGAATACTAGTAATATTCTGATGATTTCCGAATGATAAACCAAATGTAATTCTTAAATCCAAAATACAATATAATAAGGCTGAATAAACCAATAAAATGAAGACTTTTAAATTGACTTGAGGTCAAGAATTTGGCACAATAAGGTGATGTAAAAGAGAAAGGAGAACGGATAGCATGTATAATGATGATGAACAAACAACGATTCACTGTTCTTTTTGTGGAAAATCACAAGATGAGGTAGACAAAATCATCGCTGGACCTGGCGTCTATATCTGTAATGAATGTGTAGCACTATGTCAAGAAATCATTGATGAAGAAGTTAGCCAAGAACGACAAGAATCTTATACAATGGTTGAACCACCAAAGCCAACTGAAATTCGTTCCATCTTAGATGATTATGTTATTGGTCAAGATCAAGCTAAAAAAACTTTATCAGTAGCAGTATATAACCACTACAAACGTATTTCTTCTAATAACGAAACAAATGATGATGGGGTATCTCTACAAAAGAGTAACATCCTACTAATGGGCCCAACTGGTTCCGGTAAAACATACTTAGCTCAAACTTTAGCACGTATTCTTGATGTGCCATTTGCGATTGCAGATGCAACGACACTGACAGAAGCGGGTTATGTTGGGGAAGATGTTGAAAATATCCTAGTGAAATTAATGCAATCAGCTGATTTCGATGTTGAGCGCGCACAAAAAGGGATTATCTATGTCGATGAAATCGATAAGATTGCTCGTAAGTCAGAAAACGTCTCAATTACCCGTGACGTATCTGGTGAAGGTGTACAACAAGCCTTACTGAAGATTTTAGAGGGTACTGAAGCGAATATTCCGCCACAAGGTGGTCGTAAACATCCACACCAAGAATTGATTCAAGTGGATACAACAGACATTCTCTTTATTGTAGGTGGTGCCTTTGATGGTATCGAGCCAATTATTAAAGAACGTCTAGGTGAAAAGGTCATTGGTTTTGGCAATTCTTCAAACAACCATATTTTGAATGACAACGGTGCAATTATGCAACAAGCCATTCCACAAGACTTACAAACTTTCGGGCTAATTCCTGAATTTATTGGACGTTTACCGATTATGGCGAACTTGAATAAATTAACAAAAGAAGATTTAGTCCACATTCTAACGCAACCTAAAAATGCCTTAGTGAAACAGTATCAGCAATTATTGAAGATGGATAATGTGGAATTAACCTTTACAGATGAAGCTTTAGATGCCATCGCACAAAAAGCTTTAGACCGTAAGACAGGTGCGCGTGGGTTACGCTCAATTATTGAAGAAGCTATGTTAGAAATCATGTTTGAAATTCCTTCACGAGAAGACGTTTCAAAAGTAATGATTACTGAATCAGTGATTAATGACGACATCGAACCAGATTTATTTGACTTAGAAGGCGAAAAAATCGCTTAATTATTGTTAATAGTAGCAGTGTATTAAATACAATGGGAAAGACTAGAATGAGTCTTTCCTTTTTGCGTCAGAAAGGGGATTTTTCATGGACGTACATAACGTTGAGTTTCTGATATCTGCCGTGAGGCCAGAACAGTATCCAGCACCCATTATTCCGGAAATCGCGTTAGCAGGTCGGTCTAATGTTGGGAAAAGTTCTTTCATCAACACAATGATCAACCGTAAAAAACTGGCTAGAACCTCTAGTAAACCAGGTAAAACACAACAATTAAACTATTATCAAATTGAAGATTTGTTCTACTTTGTGGATGTGCCAGGTTACGGTTATGCCAGAGTAAGCAAGACAGAAAAAGCTAAATGGGGTGAGATGTTAGAAACGTATTTTGCTACCCGTGAAAATCTAGCATTGGCCCTATTGGTTGTTGACTTCCGTCATCAACCAACAAAAGATGATATCCAAATGAAAGAGTTTATGGATTACCATGGTGTACCATATTTTGTCATAGCAACAAAAACAGACAAAATTAAGAAGAGTCAATGGAATAAACACTTAAGTGATATTTATAAAACATTAGAATTAGAATCAATCGATCAGATCTTACCATTCTCTGCTGAAACAAAGGATGGCCTCGATGAAGCGTGGGAAATTATTCAAGCTGTTTTAGATGGCGAATTTGAGGCTGAAGTATAGGCTGCAAATATTCGTAAAGAATATAGCCATATCGATTGCATTTTGATTTGGTTTCCGCTATATTTATTGTGAGTTTTTGCCGGCAAAAGTAGGTGATCAATTGGCGAATTTTATTCCAGAGGAAATCATTAATGAAGTTAAGAATAATGTAAATATCCTTGATGTTACCAGTCAATTTGTTGACTTACAAAAAAGGGGACGTAACTATTTTGGTTATTGTCCATTTCATGAAGAACGTACGCCTTCGTTCACAGTAAATGAAGAAAAGCAGATTTTTCACTGCTTCTCATGTGGTCGGGGGGGTAATGTTTTTCGTTTTATGGAAGAAATTGAAGGCTATACCTTCCCCCAATCTGTCCAAAAGGTAGCTGAAGCTGGGAATGTTTCGGTATCTTTCGATTGGTCAGCCTTAGATGATGGCAAACAAACAGCCAATTATTCAAGTGCGCAAAATCGACTCATCCAAATTCATGAAGAATTAAGGCAATTTTACCATTATTTATTGATGAATACGGAAAACGGTCACCAAGGACTAACCTATCTATATGATCGAGGTTTAAGCAAAGAAACGCTTGATGCCTACCAAATTGGTATCGCACCTGAAGATGGGCGCTTAGCTGCACAACATCTGTTAAACAAAGAATTTACCATTGAAGAGTTGCAACTTTCTGGTATATTTGTAGGCGACCAAGACCGGTTAAAAGATAGATTTGCTGGTCGTGTGATGTTCCCACTACGAAATCCCCAAGGGAAGACTGTTGGTTTTTCAGGGAGGATCTTGCCTGGCTCTAACCATTATGAAAGTCATCCTGATGCAGCCAAGTACTTGAATAGTCCTGAGACAGAAATATTCGAGAAAAATACTTTCCTGTTTAACTTGGATTTAGCTCAAAATGAAGCCCGAAGAGCCAAAGAGCTCGTTTTATTTGAAGGTTTTATGGACGTCATAGCCTCACACAATGAAGGTGTAGGCAATGGAGTTGCATCTATGGGAACTAGTTTAACCAACAACCAAATTAAGGCTATTGAACGAACAAGTAAACAGGTCTTAATTGCCTATGATGGAGATAAACCCGGTCAAAAGGCGACCCTTCGAGCAATTAACTTGATACAAAATCAAAGTAGCCGTTTGAAGCTAAATGTGCTAGCCTTTGAGCAAAATTTAGACCCTGATGAATTTATTCAAAAGTATGGTGGCGAGCGGTATGTCAATTTTGTCTTGAACAAAAGGTTGAGTCCGATTCATTTCATGAGGAATTATTACCGGCAGGAATTTTCTCTTGAAACTGATAATGGCAAGATCCAATTCATTAATGTGATGTTGGAAGCCATTGCTAAAATTCAACAAGCCATCGATCGGGACATCTATGTTGGAGAAATTGCTGAAGATACAGGTGTATCTAAAGACACCTTATTACACCAGTTAGAGAGTCGTAGTCCTAAAAATCAGTCACACCAACCCTACCAAGCTGATGATAACGGCAACCAGAAGTCTTTTCCAACAAATACCACTTTTGAACCAGGTATTCCTGCTACAACAAGCAAGAAAAAGTCCCAACTTGAAAAAAGTGAATTGCTATTACTATACCGTTTACTCTATAATAGTGAAACATGGTTACTAATAGCGAATAGGGATTTTCATTTCCAGTCTAGTGAAGTTGAAACGGTCTTTATGTTATTGTCTGACTATCGAGAAAACAATCAAAATATTGACGGTGAGATTGACCCTGGAGATTTCTTACAAGCTTTGTCAGGTGCTGAAGAACAGCGTCTTGTAGCTGAAGTGATGAATATGGAAGTGGCACCAGATATAGGTGATGGCGAAGTTGAAGATCTAATTTATAATATTCAAATTAAAGGTAATATTGAACAAAAAATGCAAACTTTAGACGACGAAATTGCTTATGCAAGATCGGTAGACGACTTTGCACAAATTAGCATTTTGATCAAACAAAAAATAGATTTGTTAAAGCAAATAAAAAGTCGCGGTAAATAAACTATTACAATTATTATTTAAGTAAGGAGCGAATTGAATGGTAAAGAAAAAAGTGGACGGCGTAACACTTAACCAAGCTACAAAACAATTAATTGCTGAGAAAAAAATTCTTGGTACAATTCAATATACTGATTTAAGCGATAAAATCGCACAACCTTTTGCCTTAGATGATAAAGGTATGGATAGCTTGATCGAAAAATTTGAAGATCAAGGTATTGCCGTTGTTGATGAAAATGGCGAACCAACATTGCGTCAAATGGATAAAGAAGCCGACAAAGAAGCAGAAAAAGTGAAGAAAGAGGAAGTAGATCCTACTTCTGTAGCTTCTGACGTTAAAATTAACGACCCAGTTAGGATGTACTTGAAAGAGATTGGCCGCGTAGAATTGTTAACTGCGGACGAAGAGGTTTCTTTAGCACAACGTATTGAACAAGGTGACCCAGTAGCTAAGCAAGAATTAGCTGAAGCTAACTTACGTTTGGTTGTATCTATTGCTAAACGTTATGTTGGACGTGGTATGTCATTCTTAGATTTAATTCAAGAAGGTAACATGGGGCTAATGAAGGCTGTTGAGAAATTTGACTACCATAAAGGGTTCAAATTCTCTACTTACGCTACTTGGTGGATTCGTCAAGCCATTACCCGTGCCATTGCTGACCAAGCGCGTACTATCCGTATTCCGGTACATATGGTTGAAACTATTAATAAATTAGTACGTATCCAACGTCAATTATTGCAAGATTTAGGGCGCGAACCAACCCCAGAAGAAATTGGGGCTGAAATGGATTTACCAACTGAAAAAGTACGTGATATTCTAAAAATTGCTCAAGAGCCAGTATCATTGGAAACACCTATTGGAGAGGAAGATGACTCTCACCTAGGTGATTTCATTGAAGACAACGATGCAACTAGTCCTGCTGACTACACTTCTGCAGAATTATTAAAAGAACAATTAAACGAGGTCCTAGATACTCTAACAGACCGTGAAGAAAATGTTTTACGTTTACGTTTTGGCCTAGAAGATGGTCAATCGAAAACATTGGAACAAGTTGGTCAACAATTTGGCGTTACCCGGGAGCGTATCCGTCAAATCGAGGCAAAAGCATTGAGAAAATTACGACACCCATCTCGTTCAAAACAATTAAAAGACTTTTTAGAATAAGATTCTCAACCAAAAAAGCAGCCGAAGGGCTGCTTTTTTTATTGCGAGTTTTTAAATTGTATTGACCATAAAGCCTCGTAATTCAAATGCCATTTGACACTGTACTTATCTCTCAGCATGCTATAACCAAGGAACCAATCTATTGCTTGAAATAAGACGATGACCTCCGTAGATTCCTTAACTAAGTTATAAAAACAGCCTTGTAACTGGTCAAAATCACTAGACATAATAGACACAGAGACATCATTGTAGTCGGGTTAACCTTCACTAGAAAATTCGTCTGAGAATAATAAACTCTTGCCGTCAATGTCTAGGGCACCGCGCAGCAAATGATGGTACTATGTTTTTGGTAATTGACCGGAATTTTCAGTATCTACCATAGCGCCATATTCAACTGCGGCTAACATTTTACAACCTAGTGTTTCTTTATAGTAGGGCATTGCATCTGTGGCTTATCCATAGAAAGATAAGTAAGGGATTATAGTCATGATTCCACGCCCTTATCGTGACTCCTTGTTGAATTCAGTTTAGCAAATTTTAGCAAAGCCCTAAAATTTCACCGATAAGTCAGAGGTTAAAAAAACATAAATTTGAAATATTGATAGTGAATCAAGGGGGGCAAAGACAAAGATTGTATCTATTTGTTTTTTTATGTATTCATATCAAGTTCATTTTTTCAGCCGCTTATATAGAAAGAAGTGGGTTTTCAATAAAAAATATGGCTAAAAAGTTAGAAAAAGATGATGCTGCTTTCATTTTTTGTTTGACCTTCATATCAACATGCCGTAAAGTACGACAAAGGAAAAAATACTTCGCAATCAAAAAGCAGATGACAAGTTGGCTTCAAGAATCATTAAGGGTCATATCTGAGTCTGTGAAAAATGAAAGGGAAAGTATTTTAATTTTAATAAAGCCAATCGGCACCGATGTTTTTAATAAAATCCCACAGATTGCAGGTATGTAGCTTGAGTTTGGGGTGTTTAAAGAAATTGGTGGATTTGGTGTGCAATCGATAGGTCATTAGAAAAGGGGAAAAATTATGCCAAAGAGAACAGATATTCACAAAATTCTAGTTATCGGATCTGGTCCCATTGTTATCGGACAAGCAGCCGAATTTGACTATGCTGGTACTCAAGCTTGTTTCGCATTAAAAGAGGAAGGATACGAAGTTGTCCTAATTAATTCGAATCCAGCGACAATAATGACTGATCGCAAGATGGCCGATAAGATTTATATCGAGCCAATTACTGAAGAAATGGTTTCCAAAATTTTATACGAAGAAAAACCAGATGCAATTTTACCATCACTTGGTGGTCAAACAGGCTTAAACATGGCTTTAACTTTAGATGCTTCAGGTATTTTAGAAGAATTAGATATTGAGTTAATTGGTACCAACCTTAAAGCCATTGACCAAGCAGAAGACCGTGAGTTATTTAAAAACTTGATGACTTCAATCGGCCAACCTGTTCCGGATTCAACAATTGTTCACACTGTCGATGAAGCGGTTGATTTTGCCAATAAAATTGGTTACCCAATTATTGTAAGACCAGCCTTTACCATGGGTGGTTCTGGTGGTGGTATCTGTGAAGACCAAGCATCATTAGAAAAAATCGTTAAGAACGGTTTGATTTTATCGCCAGTAAGCCAATGTTTAATTGAGAAATCAATTGCTGGTTACCAAGAAATAGAATACGAAGTAATGAGAGATGGCGCGGGTGTTGCAAAAGTCATCACTTCGATGGAAAACTTCGACCCAGTTGGTGTACATACAGGTGATTCAATTGTGTTTGCCCCTAATCAATCACTTGATCAAGCACAAAATGACATGCTAGCAGATGTAGCCATTAAAATTATTCAAGCATTAGAAATTGAAGGTGGCTGTAATGTACAACTTGCCTTAAAACCTGATACACAAGAATACTACATCATTGAGGTAAACCCTCGTGTGTCTCGTTCATCAGCCCTAGCTTCAAAAGCGACAGGTTTCCCCATTGCCAGAGTGGCAGCTAAAATTGCAGTAGGGTATCGCTTTGACGAATTATACAACCCTTACACTGAAACGACTTTTTCCGAATATGATCCAAAAAATATTACTTATACTGTTGCAAAGGTGCCACGTTGGTCAAGCGACAAGTTCAAAAATGCAGATAGAAGCTTAACGACGCAAATGAAGGCAACTGGTGAGGTGATGTCACTAGGTCAATCGATTGAAGAAGCCTTGTTGAAATCAATCCAATCGCTTGATAACGGCCACCCACACTTATTCGATGTGGATGCTGCTAAAGCGTCAGATGAGAAAATTTTAAAAGAAATTGTCGAAGTGAAAGATGACCGTATCTTCTACTTGGCAGAAGCGATTCGTCGTGGAATGACTGTAGAAGAAGCTGAAGACCATACGAAAATCCGCCCATTATTCCTAAAATCTATTAAACATATCGTGGACATTGAAGCAGCGCTTAAAGATCGACCGCTAGATAAAGGTGTTGTGGCAGAAGCAAAATTAAACGGCTTTGATGACCAAACAATTGCGCAACTCGCCAAAGTAACCGTGAATGAAGTGAAATCCTTTAGAGATGAACATGCCCTTGCACCTAATTTTGTCCCTGTAACCATCTGGGGTATGGGTGACTACGGTGAGGCAAGCTACTTCTTCACCTCTTATGCTGGTGAAAACAAAGTTAATACAGCTACTGATAAAGAATCCGTTTTAGTATTAGGTTCTGGTCCAATCAGAATCGGACAAGGAATTGAGTTTGACTACGCAACTGTTCACTGTGTTAAGGCCTTACAAAAAGCAGGGTATGAAGCCTTGATTATCAACTCTAACCCTGAAACAGTATCTACTGATTTCTCGATCTCTGACAAATTATTCTTTGAACCAGTTACTTTTGAAAATGTGATGGCTATTATTGAACGGGAGCAACCAATCGGTGTCATGATTCAATTCGGTGGACAAACTGCTATCAACTTGGCCAATGACTTGAAAGAAGCTGGTATCCAAATTCTTGGGACATCGGTTGAAGACATGAACCGAGCTGAAGATAGAAAATTATTCGAACAAGCGTTAACCCAATTAAATATTGCCCAACCAGAAGGTGCTACAGCCTTAACCTTAGAAGAAGCGCTAGCTATCCCAGAAAAAATTGGTGGCTACCCAGTACTTGTTAGACCATCATTTGTCCTAGGTGGTAGAGGGATGGAAGTGGTTTATGACGAAGAAAACTTAACCACTTACATGAATGACGCCTTGGTTGAAAGTCATAAATTAAAACAAGAAGCGCCAATCTTGATTGACCACTACGTTCAAGGAATTGAAGTTGAAGTGGACGCCATTTGCGACGGCACGGATGTCTTTATCCCAGGTATCATGGAACATATCGAAGCAGCGGGTGTCCACTCAGGTGACTCCATGGCTGTTTTCCCTACACAAAGATTATCACAAGCTGTCATCGACCAAATTATCGATGAAACCATCAAAATTGGAAATGGCTTAGGCACAATTGGGATGGTGAATATCCAGTTCATCGTGGAAAATGATAAAGTCTTTATTATCGAAGTGAACCCTAGAGCCAGCCGTACAGTGCCATTCTTATCAAAAGTAACAGATATTGAAATTGCGCAAATTGCTACAAACGTGATCATGGGGACTAGCTTACAAGCGCAAGGCTATACTAGCGGGGTATTCGACTATACTGATGACCAAGTCCATGTGAAAGCACCGGTCTTCTCATTCACTAAATTAAATGGTGTTGATCCAGCGATTAGTCCAGAAATGAAATCAACTGGTGAAGTGATGGGGTCAGGTAAGACATACGCCATCGCCCTACAAAGAGCCTTTGAAGGAGCCAACATTCAAGCGACTGAAGATGGTGCGATCGTCTTCAACTTGTTTAAAGCAGATTTAGGAGAAATCGAAGCGGACTTGACCAAGTTGCATAAGGCAGGTTACCCATTAGCAATCTACATCAATGACGCAGACGAAAAGCTTGAATCAGATAACTTTACAGTCTTCTCAAATACAGATGAGTTAAACCAATACATCACTGAAAACGATGTGCAATTAGTGGTGGATACAACGGGTAATGTGCCAGGGTATGAAAAAGGGGTGGCGACTAGATTAACTGCTATCAGTCAATTAGCGTCATTGTTTACCCACTTAGATACCTTTAAAGCCTATACGAAAGTTTTAGACGAAAAAGCGGTTGGTGCTAAGATTTAATGGATTCTATGCAAGACAGTGATGCAAAAAACATATCACTAACTTAAAAATACTCTGATAAAACATTTGACTTTATCATGATTTCCTAATATAATAATGGAAATATTAAAGATCAAGTATGAAGAGAGTAAATGATGATTGGATTCACAGCGAGTTAGGATAGAGTGGAAGCCTAATATGACGACATCATTGAACCGCACTTCATAGATAAATTGGTGAAAGCAAGTAGCTAATTACGCTGATGCAGCGTTAACAAAATCGAGTGAATTCAATTGTTTGTCAATTTGAGTTAACTAGAGTGGTACCACGGCTAAGCCTCGTCTCTATGTTCTATTTGAACATGGAACGGGGCTTTTTTATATATAAATGAATCGTAGATAAAGAAAGTAAATTGGGGCGTATGCCAAGCGAAGTAGTGATGGTGTGAGACTACTGATATCAACCAATTGAACCGCGCTTTATAGATTTCTTGTTAGGTTAAAAAACTGAACAAGGACGTGGTGTCCACGTTAGGATGAGAGATAGCCATTTTCCGGTGATTAAAATCAATGGAAAATGGCTAAGTAGAGTGGTACCGCGGTTTAACGCCTCTATATTTGTGAGATGCAGATATAGGGGTGTTTTTGATGAAATGGAGGAGAAAAGTGATAGAGATTAGTGAGCAAGATATTGAGAAGGCAGATATTTTAATAAATTCCTTGGCATATATTAAGGATTTTCACCAAAAAATTGTGGTGATTAAATATGGCGGTCATGCCATGATTTCTGAGGAAATGCGTCAGCGGGTGATTTCAGATATCGCTTGGCTGTCGTACGTTGGAATGAAGCCAATTATCGTACATGGTGGTGGTCCAGAAATTAACCGGATGCTTGAGATGCAAGGGGTTGAACCTCATTTTATTAATGGCTTGCGAGTGACTTCAAGTGACGTCATGCGGACAGTGGAAATGGTATTAACTGGTTTGATTTCACCCAATTTAACGACCATGTTGAATGAGGAGGGCGTTTCGTCAGTTTCAGTTTCTGGTAAGGACAATAAAGTCATGGAAGCTGTGAAGAAAGATGAATCGCTTGGTTTAGTTGGCCAGGTAACCAATGTCAACACGGACTATCTCAACCAAATGTTAGATGATAATATGCTTCCGGTGATTTCACCCATCGCTTATGGACCCAAAGGTGAGAGCTTGAACATCAATTCTGATGAAGCAGCCGCTGCGATTGCCTCAGCTTTAAAGGCTGAAAAAATGATTTACCTGACTGATATTAACGGCATCTATGAAGATCCGGCTGACCCATCAACTTTATATTCCGTTATGTCCGCTGACCAAATCCAAGAAGCCATTGAAAACAAGATCATTACTGGCGGCATGATTCCTAAAGTGGGAAATTGCCTAGGTGCCATTCAATCGGGTGTCCAATCTTGCCAGATTATCGATGGCACTATTCCCCACGCTATTATCTTAGAATTATTTACCAAAAATGGCATCGGCACCATGATTACAGCTTAAAAAGGTGGTATACACATGAACTTACAAAATAAAAACTTTTTAAAATTACTGGATTATACCAGTGAAGAAATTGAATTCCTAATAGACTTCGCCTTGCATCTAAAAAAATTAAAAAAAGCCAACATTCCACACGAATATTTAAAAGGTCAAAATATTGCCTTATTATTTGAAAAATCTTCCACTCGGACCCGTGCAGCCTTTACCGTAGCGGTCAACGATTTAGGCGGTCACCCTGAATACCTTGGGGCCAACGACATCCAACTCGGTAAGAAAGAATCTGTTATCGACACCGCAAAAGTTATTGGCTCCATGTTTGATGGCATCGAGTATCGTGGTTTTGACCAGAACGCAGTCGAATTATTAGGCGCCCACGCTGGTGTACCAGTTTGGAACGGCTTGACCGATACCTGGCATCCAACCCAAATGATTGCGGACTTTATGACTATCAAAGAGATTTTTGGTTGTTTAAAAGGGCACCACTTAGTCTATCTAGGTGATGGTCGTAACAATATGGCCAACTCTTTAATGATTGCTGGGGCCAAGTTGGGCGTTGACATTACTATTGCGACTAGCTCACAATTACAACCTGAACAAGATATTCTTGAAACCGCTCAAGACATCGCCAAAGCAACAAATGCCAAAATCACCGTAACAAATAACCCAGTTCAAGCCGTGAAAACGGCCAACATTATATACACAGATGTCTGGGTGTCAATGGGTGAGGAAGCGACCTTTGAAGACCGGATCAAGCAATTAATGCCATTCCAAGTCAACAAATCATTGATAGACCAAGTTGAGACAGCGAATTTCATTTTCCTACATTGCCTACCTGCCTTCCATGACGCAAAAACCACCTACGGCCAGCAAGTTTTAGACCAATACGGCTACCAAGAAATGGAAGTGACAGATGAAGTCTTCCAGGCCGATTACGCCAAACAATTCTTACAAGCAGAAAATCGCTTGCACTCAATTAAAGCCATCATGGCAGCTACAAACGGCAACTTATTCTGGCCAAACAATAATGACAAAGGAGGCGATTAGGTGATTAAAGTAGGGATTATCGGGGCAACTGGCTATACAGGTGAAGAATTAATCCGCTTGTTGGTGACCCGACCAGATATTGAATTAACCACTTTAACTTCGAGAAATGAAGTGGGAACTAAGGTTCAGGACTATTATCCTCATTTCAAGGGCTTAATCGACCAATCCTTCGTGGCTTATGATCCAAACCAAATTTTCGACCAAGTGGATGTCTTATTCTTGTGCTTGCCGCACGGGGTATCCATGGACATCGCGAAAGCAGCCCAAGCGCATGATGTCAAGGTGATCGATTTGGGGGCGGACTTTAGACTTAAGGATAGCCAAGTCTACCAAGAATATTATGGCATTCCACAAACAGAACCTGATTTACTTGAACAAGCGGTTTACGGGTTGCCTGAACTTTACGCAGCCGACATTCAAAAGGCAGATTTAATCGCCAATCCTGGCTGTTTTGTGACCTGCAGTTTGCTCGCCTTATTGCCAGTAATCGACCAAGATTTCATTCGAACCGATTCAGTAATTATTGACGCCAAAACAGGTGTCTCTGGGGCAGGCCGGTCTGCCAAGGTAGCCAACTTACTGACTGAGTTAGCTAACAACTTTTACGCTTACAACCCTATGGCCCACCGCCATATTCCTGAAATTGAGCAGACTTTAAATAATGTCGCCAACAATCAAGTCGCTGTTCAATTCACCCCGCATTTGTTACCAACCGAACGGGGCATTCATGCCACAATCTATGTGGACTTAACTAAAGACATTAATGAAGACCAAGTCCGTCAAATCTATCAAAATTATTACCAAGACAAATACTTTATTCACATCCTAGGCCAAGACCAATTGCCACAAATTAAAGCGGTTCGGGCCAGCAATTTTGCCCAAATCCAAGTCAAAGTCGATCAAAGAACCAACCGGTTAGTGATTTTTGCCGTCATAGACAACCTAGTAAAAGGTGCAGCTGGGCAAGCCATCCAAAATATGAATCTAATGTTTGGCCTAGACCAAACAACTGGGCTTACCCAAGCCCCAATCTACCCATAACCACTGATGAAAGGAGTTTGAATACATGTCACAAAGTCAATTACCAACCTCAATAAGTAGTGAAAATGCTGAAATACATTCTTTAACTAGTCAGGCCATTTCTGGAGGCCTTTGCGCCATTGAAAATGTCTGGGTGTCTGGTGTCCATTCTGGTTTCAAACATCGCAACAAAGATTTAGCCCTGATTTATTTTCCAAAAGGGGCCACTATGGCAGGGGTATTTACTAAAAATGCCATCCAATCCCATCATATCAAATATGATAAAAAACACCTGAATGAACAGGCTACCTTTAAAGCCATTATGATTAATTCCGGAAATGCCAACACCTTTAACGGACCAAAAGGAGATACCGATGTTCAAATTATGGCCAACACACTAGCTAGCAAGCTAACGATTCAACCAGATGAAGTCCTGATTTGTTCTACGGGTGTTATTGGTGTACCAATGGACCTGAGTAATTTCGAAGACCAAGTGGTCACGTTAACGCATAATCTGACAGACGGTGATTCGATTCAAGCGGCTGAAGCCATTATGACTACGGACACCAAAATTAAGCAAGCAGCAATTGCCTTTGAAATTGAAGGGTGGCCCGTTCACCTAGCGGCTATTGCCAAGGGGTCAGGTATGATCCACCCAAATATGGGAACCATGTTGTCTTATATTGTGACTGATTTAGACCTTGGCCAAGAAACCTTACAGCAATTACTGAAAGAGTCTGTTAACCAATCTTTCAATAAGATTTCAGTTGACGGGGATACTAGTCCCAACGATACCGTCCTTCTGGCATCTACCAACAAGGTCTCAATTAAGCCAACCAAGCAAAATATATTGATTTTCCAAGAGAAATTGACGGAAATCTGTCAAATGATGGCCCAAGAAATTGTGGCCGACGGGGAAGGGGCAACGAAATTTGTCACCGTTGCTGTGAAAGGCGCTGCGAGTCAAGCAGACGCTGAAGCTATTGCTAAGCAAGTAGCGACATCGTCCCTTGTGAAAACAGCTGTTTACGGGCAAGACGCTAACTGGGGCCGGGTATTATCAGCCGTTGGCCAATCCCAACCAGACTACCTCGACCCAGCCAAGGTTCAGATCAGTTTCATTTCTGAAAGGGGAGAGATTTTAACCTGCAAGAATGGGCAGGGGCTAGTATTTGATGAAGATTTAGCCTATGAAATCCTATCTGAAACAGAAATTACCATCCATATCGATTTAGGCCTCGGCAATAGTAAGACCGCCGTTTGGACCTGCGATATGACTGAAGATTACATCAAAATTAACACCGACTACCGGAGTTAGGAGGAGTATATGACAACACAAAATCTCAATACGCAAGAATTGATTACATTAGGACAAGATGTCACCATGCACACCTTTAACCGCCAAGAAACAGTTTTGGTCAAAGGACAAGGTCCCTATGTTGAAGACCTTGATGGGAAAAAGTACATCGATTTCATTTCTGGCATCGCCTGTAACGTATTAGGGCACGCCGACCAAGGGTTCGTCGATTTTATTACCAAGCAAGCGGGCAATCTGATCCATGTGTCCAACCTTTTCTGGAATGAAAATGGGGTAAAATTAGCCGAAAAATTAAGCCAAGTTTCAAATCTGGACAAGACTTTCTTCGCCAATTCGGGGACTGAGGCCAATGAAGCCGCTATTAAACTGGCCCGTAAATGGGGGACTGAGAACAAGGGGCCGGATGCCTTTGAAATTATTTCCATGACCCAATCTTTCCACGGTCGGACCTTGGCCAGCTTAACAGCAACCGGCCAAGAAGACATGCACACCGCCTTTAAACCCTTACCAGTCGGTTTTAAATATGTGGATTTTAACGACGTTTACGCTTTAAAAAAGGCAGTTAACAAGAACACTTGTGCCATTTTGCTTGAGGTCATCCAAGGAGAAGGTGGGGTCAATGCCATTACGCCTGAATTCGTGTCTGCTATCAACACACTGCAAAAACAAGAGAATGTCCTAGTGATTGTAGATGAGATTCAAACAGGAATTGGCCGGACAGGAACCATGTTCGCCTTCCAGCAAACGACTTTAAATCCAGATATCATCACCCTAGCAAAAGGGTTAGGTGGGGGCCTACCAATTGGGGCTGTAGTGGCAAAGGACCAAGTGGCCGACCACTTTAAACCAGGTGACCACGGCACTACATTTGGTGGCAATCCATTAGCTACAGCAGCGGGCAACTACATCTTGTCAGCCATTGAAGACCAACAACTTTTGAAAAATGTGAAAGTTATATCTGCGTATATCAAGGATCAATTGCAATCTTGGCAATCCCCACTAGTAGAAGAAATTCGTGGTCAAGGGTTTTTGATTGGGTTGAAAGTCACTAAGCCAGTAGCCCAAGTGATTGCGGCGGCAGCAGACCAAGGTTTGCTAGTGACTTCAGCTAAGGATAACGTCATCCGTTTACTACCCCCATTAAATGTCACAAAAGATGTGGTAGATCAAGCTTTAGCAAAGTTGAAAACAGCTCTTGAGCGTGAATAAGGCTAGCAAATACGTATAAGAATGTCCTTCTAAATGATATTTAATAGGTTGACTTACCCTCAAAATCCTGGTAAATTGCTTTTATAACATAACAATTTCAAAGAAAGGTCAGGTATCAAGTCCAATGAAGTTATAATCCTACTTTATTTAAAATAGTGAGCGAGAAAAAACACTGACGTTAGTGTTTGTTTAACCTGGGCTATTTTGGTAGGATAAAAAACTTTGGACGGATACTAGGACCTTTCTTTTTTGTGTGCATTTTTAACATTGGAGAAAGTTTATCGGAACATGCAAGCGGGCCTATATCTAGGGTATACAATTGACCTAGATTGGCTTGGCATCGTCATTCTTCAAGTATTCATGTTCAATATTTGTCCTACTACAGAACAATCTAGTAGGGCATTTTTTGTGCCCAAAATAATAAAGGAGGTACATACATGTTACTAATTACACACTTAACCATGACGCAAGCTAGCACTCTATTCACCGTGATTGACGACTTATCATTTGTGGTAAACCCTGGTGATAAGGTCGCAATTATTGGCGAAGAGGGCAACGGGAAATCGTCGATTCTAAAATATATTGTCGGGGATGAAAGCATTCAATCTTATCTTGAAATTACCGGGCAAATGACCAATCATTTTACCCAGTTGGCTTATTTACCTCAAGCTATGGCAAATGAGGACCTAGCAAAGTCATTAGAAAATTATTTTTTCAGGGGTCGGGATTACGCAGATGTGGATTATCAATTGCTCTATCAACTGGGTAACCAGCTAGATTTTGATGTGGACCGGATTTATGACCAGCAGTTAGTGGGGGACCTGTCTGGGGGTGAGCGGATCAAGTTACAGTTGATTGATTTGTTGATGGATGAGCCGGATTTGTTGTTAATGGATGAACCGTCTAATGACCTAGATGTCGAAACCAGTCTCTGGCTTGAAAAATTTATTCAGCAGAGCGACTTGGCTATGATTTATATTTCCCATGACGAGTTGTTGCTTAAACGAACCGCCTCCCATATCCTGCATATAGAAAGATTGACCAACAAGTCGACTGCCCGGTCAACCTTTGTAAAGGACAGCTACGAAAATTATCTGACCCACCGTGACCAAGAGATGTCCAATCAGGAGAATTTAGCCAACAAGCAGCGGGAAGAAGACCAAAAACGGATGGCGAAGTTTAACCGCGTGCACAATTCAGTAGGCCACCAATTGAACAATACCAAGGATTCTACTGCAGGACGACTTCTTGCTAAAAAGATGAAAGCTGTCCAATCTATGGACAAGAGATTTGAACGCGAACGGGCCAAATTTGTGGACCATCCGATTAAAGAAGCGCCCATTCATATTGAATTTTCAAACGTGAACCCTTTAGGCAAGAGCCAAGTGGTCGTGCACATAGACGACGGTCAAGTAACCATTGATGACCGCATTTTAGCCGACAATCTGCAATTGACTGCTAAAGGCCAAGATAAGATTGGCATTGTTGGCCCTAATGGTATTGGCAAAACGACTTTTCTTCGTCAACTTTGGCATGATTTAAAAGATGCTAAAGGCCTTCAAACGGGCTACATGCCCCAACAATACAGCGAGGAAATTCCTGATGACCAAACCCCTATCGAATTTATGACTACCACTGGGGACAAGGAAGAAAGAACGCAAATCATGACTTATTTGGGTAGTCTCCGCTTTTTACCTGAAGAAATGGACCAACCAATAGCTTACTTATCCGGTGGGCAAAAGGGAAAACTCATCTTAGCTAGTTTGGACCTCAAAGGCTATAATGTCTTACTCTTAGATGAACCGACTAGGAATTTCTCAGCTTCTTCTCAACAAGAAATCCGTACTGTTTTCAATGATTATCCCGGCGCTATCATCACCATTTCCCACGACCGACAGTTTTTAAAATCAGTGTGTGACACAGTGTATGAATTAAGTTCTGACGGGTTTAAAATCGTTGACCATGTCAATCAATGGTAAAAAATGAAAATGTAGTGAAAAATTTCATTGTATAATGGAAGGGCAACCGGATGCTGGCTGATATAAAAAACGCAGGTCCGGTATTTTTTGGAGGAGACTACATGCGTTCATTTATTAAACAAACATTATTATTAAAACCCTCACCAAATGATCATTTAGAACGGGTATTAGTCGCTGGTTTTTGTACCTTGATTGTCAATTTAACCGGTTATTTATTGGGTATGCCTGGGATTAATGCCACATCTAGCTTAGGCTTATTTACTTTTTTACATTTTTTAATCTTTTGAAGGTAGCCGGACCATTAAACGGATGGTTTTTGTGGCCATGACCTTGATGGTGTCTTATACAGTCGGCTTAATCATCGGACAAATTCCTTTAATTGCCCCTATAGCTATTGGGTTGGTAGCCTTTTTGCTAGATTGATCTACCGAATTTACCGGATTGATAAGCCAAGAGACATCTTCGTTATTCTAGTGATGGCAGCAGCAACTACACGAGATATACCACTCAATCAAATGGCTGTGCAATTGCTTGAATTTAACTACGGGATTGTGGTTTCCCTTATCATGACCTACTTACTAGTGAAATACCTACATTTACCTTAACAATCCTTTACCTTTACCTTCCATTTGAAGGAGGCCATACGACAAGATCCACGGATGGTGGTTGATTCTTTCTATTATGCAAGCGTCTTATTCTTCGCGTCTTATATGAATATTGTGCTCGATCTGAGTCCTTATTCATGGATTATCGTGTCTTGTTCAGCCATCCTACAAGGAAACACCCTGGAAATTATATTAAATAGAAGTTTCCAAAGGGTTTTTGGGACCATCGCCGGACTTGGAACAGCTGCTTTAATCATTATTATCCCAGTCCCGCATATTTTACGGATCGGTGCAGTCGTTATTTTATACGTATTGGCAGAGTACTTTATTTAAAGTCGCCCCTTGAGAAAACCGTGTAATTCATTACATAGATGAATCAAGTTCTAGGGCGACCGTCATTGTATTCCGTTAATTGATTTTCTATA
>OMJG01000560.1_pt1 | contig 26861 bp, 24 predicted proteins | sample 1646431 | NCBI WGS metagenome assembly OMJG01 (sample SAMN03771674, study PRJEB25209) | food metagenome | isolation source: Cotija cheese | place: Mexico:Jalisco,Michoacan | collected 2011-12-12
AAAGCATAAAAGTACACCTTCTATATCCAGTGTACTTAATGCGACGGAGAAGAAGGGATTTGAACCCCCGCGAGCCGTTAAGCTCCTGTCGGTTTTCGAGACCGATCCCTTCAGCCGTGCTTGGGTACTTCTCCATGCTCTTGTGACAGTGTTTCATTTTGCAAATTGATGATAATTCAACACCGACAGTCTCTACCTTAAAATTTTTCCATATAGATTTCAAGGGGTTTGCTTAAATCGGGTAAGAAATAATAAGGAGTGAAATCGATGCAATTTAAACAGCCATTTATCCGTAACTTTAAAGAAAACTTAAATACAGACATTTGGACCACTGCACCCGTCGATGCCAGTTGGTACCAACAATCCATCCACTTCAACTTATACTACCAACCACCCTACATTTGGTCAGCCATGATAGATTACCTAGGCAAGCGGGCCATTCCAGGCGTGGAAGCCGTCCAAGATCGCCATTACGCACGTACCGTCTTGTTGCATTCTCCCTTTTCACATAGAACTGTAAAGGGCTGGCTTCGGGTAAAAGAAAACCTGGAGAGCAAGGCGCTCACGATAGAGATGAGTGCAAGTTTAGTACCTGAATGGCGGAAAGTCGTCCAAAGATTACGGCATTTATTTGATTTAGACGTTAGTCCAGAAATTATCACTACAACATTAAACGAACCGTGGGTTACTCAAGGATTACGTGTACCAGGCACTTTCAACGGATTCGAGTTAGGAGTTCGTGCAATCTTAGGACAGCAGATTACCGTTAAAGCAGCTACTACCCTTTCCGGCCGCTTAGTGCACACATTAGGCACACCCTTTGAAACTGGAATCGAAGGATTAGATACATTGTTTCCTATTCCTGAAGCGTTCGTGCAATTAATGCATGGCGAAACGCCTATTGCAGATATATTAGGTCCCTTAGGCATTACCGGATGGCGTTCCAATACTATAGCTGCATTAGCAGAAGCGCTCGTTAATGGGCAAGTATATTTGAATCCTTTAGTAAAAGGTGTTGAAAATGACCTTTCTTCCGCTTCTCACAACGCTCAAATGCAAGCAGCTGAAGCTGAGATGCGACAACTTTTAGCAATTAAAGGTATAGGTAATTGGACGGCACAATATATCGGCATGCGTGCACTGGTTACACCGACAGTTTTCTAGAAACAGATATCGGTATTAAAAATGCAATGCCGAACTACGAGACTCCTAAAGCACGTTTAGCTGCCTCTGAAGCTTGGCGTCCTTTACGTAGTTATGCAGTCGTTAATTTATGGAATATGTAAAACATAATTGAATTCCATGTTAATATTATGACACACTTACAAAAATCCCCTCACTACTCGCAATAGTGAGGGGATTGGTGCATATAATGCACGAAGCTCTTGTTAATCAAATTACAACACTATAGTGCAAAGAAATGCAAAATTATATCTTGAGCGTAGTATGTTTATTATCACAATCCATCATCACTGAAATAACTGTTTGAACGTCTACAGCATTCGCTTGTTGTTTTTGACGGTTCAATAAATCACGCCATTTTTCATGATTATCTATAGTCTGGTGTAATTGATGCATCAATTCGCGATAATCTGCAGTCTTATAAACTGTACTATCATCAACATATTTCAAATTATGCGCGATTTCTTGATAGGCAAAGATTAACATATCTGCTAAGAAGGCACGATGGACTGCATCTAAAATTTCATTGCCAGAATTAATATCCAGATACACATCGCAATCGTTATAGAGCTGTCGAACTGTTTCGCGTTCCAACGATGGATAGAGTTTTACATTATCATAGCGTTCCATCGCCAACAATTTCGAAGACATTTCAGTTAAGGCCCCCATATGGAATTTCAAATGCGGACTGGGTTTCACAATCTCTTCTAAATTCTCGATTTGATCCGAATTGGTCATCGTCAAAATGTTAGAAGTAAATTGATTGTGGCGTGTGAAGGGATAGATATAGCCGCCTAACTCCATCTTTTCTCTTTCAGCATCTCCTACTTTTCCAACAATCTGGTCATACTCCTGGCGTTCCGGTACCACTAAGGTGAAATCACGCGACGAGCGATTGGCATCATCTTCGTTCAACACTAAGCGCATATTACCTGGCAATGCAGCATTCTCATCAATATGCTCTTGCCATACTACATAATCGTGTCCTTCAGCTCCTAGATTATAAACTACTGATAAAGGTGTACCAAGATGATTAATGACAAAGCTATCCAAATCAATTCCCATGATTTCTAAGTAAAAGACAATGAAGTCTGCTTCCGTTTCAAAAAAGTAATCCTTTCCATGCCAAGTCAGTACATAATTTGAGGTAGTGTAATTCACATAAATCAGCGGTTCTCCTTCACGTGTGAAATATTCTTTCAAAATCGTGACACCCCGTAAATCATAAGTGGTTTGGGCAAAACGGATTCCAAACTGATCGTAATGGTCACGGTAACGGACAAAGCCTTGTGAATCTAACCACTCTACACTACTGACAATACGTTGCTTGTAATTGGGTTGATAATGAATCTTACCGCGTACTTCTCCCATATCTTTAATGACTGCTTGATTATTATCGCCTTCAATATTCCAGAAGCGCGGAATTTCTATTTCATTAAAATACAAAGCGTGGTCGCTGTCTTTGATTTCATTTTCTGCAAAAAAGCGATAAGGCGAAGTCACTACTTCCGGTAAAAAACCATCATCATTTAATACGACTGTTAAATGGTCCAATCCAGCTTCTAACATCGAATAATACAGTGTTTCAGTCGGTTGATTAAAACGTTCGAACAGATTAATCATTGAGCACCTCTCCTATCAAGTTGCGCCACTTCTCTTGAATGTGCGCTGTTTTAAATGCTTCTGCAATCTCATAAGATTTCTCATGAAATGCCTCAGTATTCCCTTGGAAATAATCCACGATACGAGCTGCGATCCGGTCTGTAATTTCATCTAAACGGTCTTGTTTTAAATCAATAGGAATCAAATAGCCGTTTTCTCCATGTTCAATAAATGTCGGGTTACCATATTTGACATCGAACCCAATCATGCCTAAGCCTGCACCAATAGCTTCCATCAAGGTTAAACCGAAACCTTCACTCGTTGACCCTGAGACAAACAAATCATAGCGAGGATAGATATGAGCCAAGTTGACGTGTCCATGTAAGTGGATATAATCTTCTGCTCCCAATTCCTGAATCAAGTCTTGCAATGCAGTGCGTTCACCGCCTTCACCATAAATATCGAAAGTAATTTCAGGCAGCACTGCTTTAGCTTTAACGACACCACGAATCAACCAATCGACATGTTTTTCTGAAGCGAGGCGCGAGGCACTGATAATCGAGTAAGGGCGGCGTGTCTCTCCTTTTTCAGGATAGCTTAATTCATGCAGACTGCCGACTGGTATCGTATGAATGTTAGGTGTGTAATCTTGATAATATTGCATCTGCTTGGTTAAGATTTCATTTTGTAAATCGGTAGCTGTAATAAAAAAAATCAAATTCAGGCGCATTTCGAAATTGGTATTCATAATAGTTGTTCCATAAAATCGTTTCGTCATTGGTGCTGCCTTCACTAAAGTGTTCTGCATGCACCACTACGCCTAATTTACTGTCACCTTTATGTTGCAAGACTGCCTGACCGATATGCAGCTCATGAGAAGCGCGATCAAGAATCACCACATCATCTGCAGTAAGGTCTAATTGTTCCATAAAATAAGCGACAAAGGCCTCTTTACTATAAAACTTAGCATCTTTAAAGCTATACATATGCCGGTCGCCATCAATAAATTCTTGATAGGCAATTGAACCATCTTGATTATAGAATTGACGCAGATAAACTTTAGCACGTTGTTCAAAAGGAGCATAAAATTCGGAATAGATGCGTGTATACGAGTAGAAATCTTTACGAATCAAATTTCCGTTGACCACAAATTCAGCTCGATTCACAATATCACTTTCTGCGTCTTTCAAATAGCAAGTAATAAAGTTTTGATTGCCAGGCATAAATAATCGACGTACTATGCCAGCTTGTTCTGTACGCACAACCTGGTTCTGCACAGTATCTAATAAATCATCAACAGTATAGGTCGTCGGGGCAATGGGAATATCTGAAAAGTACTGATACAACCAAATGACTTCATCATCTTGAAAGCCCATATTTTCGGTATACGTTTGAATATTTTCATTTTGAATCAAATCAATAAATACAAATTTCAACGGATGTTTAAAATTTCTTAAAAGCTTGGCACGATATGCCTGCGCATATTCTACGCCGCTGCTCGCCCAGCCAATACCGAAATTAATATTGTAAATTGTCACTTTACTTCCCCCTAGTTATGGAAAATGGATAATCATTGCATCGTTCTTGCCGAAAGTCACCATACTTAAGCTGATATTGCGAATCATATTGTGTTTAATTTCTTCGCCCATTGCTTCATAGGATTCCAAAGCAGCGCGATGATATTCGAAAATAGCATTACGCTGGCCATTTTGACGATTATTGACGCTACCCTTTAATTGTTGCAGATGGTCGACTTGTCGAATCCAGCCCTGGTCAATAGCTTTTAAGACACACTTCTGCAGAAACTCATGATACATTTCCGCATCATTTAATGTCTCAGCCTGTCTGCGCTTTTGCGTTTGAAATAACTGAACTAAAAAGGCAACCACAGCATTCTGGCTCTCTAATATTTCCGCTTCAAAATCACCTTTAAAATCAAAGCTGACATTTTTATAAATATAGGAACGCAAATTATCAGCATCCAGTTGTGACCAATTATCTTGCACGTATTGACGATAAACATCTTCTGCCATGCGTTCTAAATCAAATTGGCCGAAATTATTCAGTGCGAGTATGTTATCGCGCTCTTTATAAATCAAATCCCTTTGTATACTGATACTTTTTTCAAATTCATTCGCCATTTCACGAGCCGCAATTCCTTGTTCTTCTGAAATTTGTTGTGCTTTATGTACAATCTTGCTGACTTTATGTCGAAAGAGCGGACTTTGTTCTAATTCTGCAGCGTCTTGTTGTTTCAACTTGTCATTTTCTAACAAATTGGTATTACCCCATCGCTTCACTACGTAATCCTCAAGTGAAATATAAATTTGCGAGGACCCTGGATCGCCTTGTCGTCCGGAACGCCCGCGCAGTTGACGGTCGACACGACTGTTATCCATATGTTCATGCACCAAGACTGCTAATCCGCCAAGTTCTGCCACTCCTTCTTCCAACTTTATATCCGTCCCGCGTCCAGCCATACTCGTAGCTACTGTCACTGCTCCAAGTTGACCCGCTTCTGCAATCATCTGCGCTTCTTTAGCCGCATTTTGTGCAATCAGCAGATTATTCGGGATATTATTTTGAAAAAGAAACATCGAAAATTGTTCTGCTGCTTCGGCTGTGCGGGTAATCAAGAGTACAGGGCGTTTGGAGCGATACAACTCTAATAAACGGCGCATCAAGGCTTGATTCTTATCTTCAATCGTCATGAATACTCTATCTTTATAATCTTCCCTCTGAACTGGTTTATCAGTCGGAATCTGCACCACAATTTTGCTATACAAATCATTCAATTCCTTTTCACCTTGTTTAGCTGTACCCGTCATTCCTGAGAATTGATTGAATTGCTTAAATAAATTTTGAAACGTAATCGTGGCCATGATACTCATATCATTGGTAATTTCAATTTCTTCTTTGGCTTCAATGGCTTGGTGCAAGCCAGATTGTAATTTAGTTCCGGGCAGTAAGCGACCGGTAATGCGATCGATTAAGACGATTTCACCCTTTAAGACATAATAATCAATATCCGCTTCGAACAAATAACGTGCACGTAATGCTAAATTGATATTACGGATTAAATCTAAATGACGTGCTTCATATAAATCAGGCACATTGAAATAATCACGAGTCGCTTGAATGCCTGCTGAAGTCAGCCATACTTCTTTCTTACGTTCATCAATTTTAAAATCGCGTTCTTTTTCCAAAGTCTGAACAAATTGTTGCGTTATTTCAAATAAGTTTGACTGTACCCGTGGTGCGCCAGAAATCACTAAAGGGGTCTGAGCCGCATCTAAAATAATGGAATCAATTTCATCAATCAATGCGTAATTCAAATCCGGCATAAATTTGCCTTCTAATGAATCAGCCAGATTATCAATTAAATAATCAAAGCCTAGACGGCCATTTGTCGTATAAATGATATCCGCATTATAAATTGCTTGTTTCTCTCCAGGCTGATATTCATAGTCAGGGTCGCCGATAAATCCTAACGACGTGGTCAAACCTAACCATTCATATAAGGGACGCATTTCTTCGTAATCACGTTCAGCTAAATAATCATTCGTGGTTACCAAGAAAGCACCTTCCCCGCTTAACGCATTTAAATACAGCGGCAAAGTCGCGGTCGGAGTCTTGCCTTCTCCGGTCTGCATTTCTGCAATATTCCCTTCGTGCAAGACGATAGCACCGAGCACTTGTACGTCTTTCGGATACATACCAAGTACACGTTTGCTAGCTTCACGTGCTGTGGCGTAAGCTTGCGGCAAAATATCGGTTAGAGATTTGCCATTTTGCAGGGCTGCCCTAAAGATAGCCGTTTGTTTCTGCAATTCAGCGTCGGTTTTGGCCGCCATCGTGTCACTCAATTGATTAATTTTACGCAAAGTTTTCTCTAAAGACCGTAAACGTAGTCGATTAATTGTCTGCTGCATTGCATTAGCCATCTCTACCACCTCCCTCTTGGCGCAGCGCTTCTAAAGTATCGGCAGGATGAGAGTTCGCCGCGACTTGTTCTTCAGGAATAATTTCAATCCGCTCGAAATGCAAGGATTCCATCGCCGCATTAATCATTTGCACTTGATACTCGTAAGCCTCTTCCGGCATCTCGATATCAATTTCATCCTCTTTCGCAATAAACGTGGCCGCTTCTGTCCCATTTCTTTTTAAAAAGATAATCTTAAAGTAAACGGTGTTAGCTGGTACGGCGGTCACATGAAATTTAAAACGATACGTGACACCTTTTTTCAGAAAAGGCAAGGCAGGAAAGGCACGGTCAGTATAAAAATTTGTGTGCATATACCATTCATGAATAACGGTTCCTGAAGGCATCAAACGGTTCTCATACTGAGCACCGCCAGATTGAAATTGAAGTCGCGCTCCGTACATAAAGGTAGATTGATTGATTTGTCGCCAATAAACATTGAAATGCTGTGTCTCTGCCATACTATCTATCTCCCAAACTCATTTCTGAGCATAATATTATAGAAGTTGGTAAACCAATTGGCGATAGTCGGAGTGTCGTCGTTATGTCGACCTGGAATGCCACGACTGATAATTTTCACCTTTTGTTTACCAAAATAATTCACCAAGTCATTATGTGCTTGCGGATCATAATCATCATGTTCCATAAATGCAATCGCAAAGGTGGTATCGGATAAATCGTTATACCTCATGTATTCCCAAAACTTATCATTAAGATGCTGAATGGCAATGTCCTCATTTGAATGCTCATTCTTGAGTAAAATGTCGAGCATCGTGCCGAAATCATTCGGACGGGCTAAACGCATATTGGCTGCAATCGTCCCCATATTAACGAGCGGTTTGCCGACAATAATCGCCTTAGGTCTTAATTTCCCACTATAATAAAGTGCCCCGAAGGACCCCATGGATAATCCTGACATGATTAAATCACTATCTGAAAAATTCAGTTCGGCTAATGTATCTTTAATCGTTTGTGTAATGGCCTTTTCATATTCTTCAGAACCTGCGTAGAAAGCGCCGCCTTCAAGTCGCGGATCGCCAAATAATAAGAATGGCGCCCCCATTTTTTTCATCATAAAAAAGGCTTCAAATCCTTCTGCAGGACGGTAACCACTGAAATAGACGTTCAGCGGTGGTTTTAAATCTCCGGGATTAAAATAATAAATAAACTCATTGCGATTGGTATCTGTATAGCGGTGGCCGCCTAATATAAAGTCGCCGAAATCTAATCGGGACCAACGTTTATGTACGGGACCGATTTTAACTTTGCCTGACCCTTTTGCTTTAATTGATACCGCAATATAGCAGTTGATGGGCTGCTTGTGGATAGTAATAGGTTCGCTTAATTCATCTTGAGTAAATGTATAGGTCTCTAAAATTCGGTCGACCGCACTGTTGTCACCGACTCTGAAAGTATATTGAAGCTGTACATCCCCTTCGATTTCAAATTCAGGCCAAATATCATTGGCTTTATTCTTATTCGCGGTCAAAATGGTCTTCCAATGAATGAGCGGATTGAATTCTGTGCCGTAATCTCCTTCCAGCTCGACGTTCACGTTGCCGTTATATTGCATCGTACCTGTAAACGCTGGGTTAACTAGAGCATCTATCGTACTGACTTTATCTCCGTATTGTCCGGAGAAACCGATTGTTTGAATTTTATCGATTAACTCCGCTGTGGTCTCCGCCATTACTTCTCTGAAGAAGTACTTTCTAGCAGCACTGAACTGTTCAAATCTTTCTTCTCAAAAAGGACTTTCAACGTACGTATTGAACGGCTCGCTGATGATATCTAACAGTACGGCTAATTTCTCGGAGTAGTGTGTTTGGATGAGAATGAACTCAAAGGCTTTCTCTGCGTGCATCTCGCTGCAGAGGGTTTCGAAATCTTCATTGATAACGCTGTCATTAACATAGTGCCAATCTATCTCGCTTTGTTTCTCAAATGCATCTTCGTAATTGTCGGGGCCGATTTGAAGTGCTCTGAATTTACGCGCCATATGTTTCACCTTCTATCAATCGATTGAGTTGCTGTACTAGTTTTTCTGAAGAATAAGCTTCCACCAGTTGCACCGAATAGGCAAATGCAAAGTTCCAATTCTTCAAGCCGATAAGAAATGTATCGAGCGCTTGCGGAAGTTCGGCATTGCGGGTAATCAATAATCCGTTTGCCTGGTCTTTCATGTATTCTGTGGGCTGGCGATTAATTTGCGGAATGCCCGCACTGATACTGCTGATTTGTAAAAATAAATCAGGTTCGCGATTCAAATCAATCATGATTCGTAATGTTGAAATGAGTTTCACAATATCCGCTTCAAAGGGAATAAACTCGAAACGCACCAATTTCAATTCGGCAATTTGTGTTTCATCCATCAACATATAGCCCGGCTGTGCTTTCGCAAAAGCCTCGTTCACTTCATCGATGCGGTCTTTCAACGTTTCTGCACGTTGGGAACGAGAATGGCGGGTTAATAATACCAACCGCAAATCCTCTCCCTCTTGCACATAAGGAATTAAGACATCGAGTTGTTGATTGACTTCTTCCAATGATAAACCGTCTATCATCAGGCCGATTTCTGTTTCGTGCAATTGACTGCTTAAATTCGGCAAGATAGTCGCTGGGAAAGGTGTGTGATGCATGATGTCTGTTGCAAGCCCCGCTTCTTCTTTGTATTGCTTAAGTTGCGCTGTTTGGTTCTGGGAATCTACCAACCAATGCTGTGCTGCACTAATGGCCTGTAAATCTGAAGTGCTCAGTTCAGGCTGTCTGCGACTGAAAAGTGAAAACGTCAGCTGCTGGCCGTTGATGACTTCAGTCAACAATGCATTATGTCTCGAATCAGACGCTGCAATATAGGTATTGTGCGGGCTCTGATGTGTTTCTATGTAGGCTGCTAAGTATTCTTGGATGACTTCTTTCATTGATGAATATTCTGATTGTTTGAAATGATCGTGAAAGGCTTCAGCAACTTCTACTTTCCCCGTATCTAAGCGTTCCTCTATCACTGTATGACCTTCACGATTGAGATAGGCAATCTTTTCAGGTTGTGCCTGCTGATTAAAATAAGTCACACTCGACAGAAAGCCGCGGTCGTCAAAGATGTATCTTTTTTCAATATGCTTATCATAATAATCTTCTACCCAAGTCATATAACCTTCTTGGCTCATGTATATATTTGAAGAAGTATGTGTGCCTGTATAGGCTTTAACAATGTACGGTGTATAAATAAATTCTGTTCCTTCTGGCCAATGCAAATCACGGTAATCTATCGGTTGCGGGATCGCTAGTTCGAACCCTTGTATAGCATCAAACACTGACCAATATGAAGATTCAAAGAGACCGTTGCGATATAAAAAGTTCCGCAGTTCAGAATGATAATTTAAACAAATAAGTTCAAAGGGTTCGGCATGTTTCGCCAGCATGTTCCCAAGACTGACCATATCATCAAATTCTGTTGTAAAGTGTGTTTCATAAAACGGCATAGCTTTATCGCGCCACCACTCGCCTTCATGATACCAAGCTGGAATTAAATACTTCACGTTAGCCCTCCTTTCTTACCAATAACGATTTAAGAAACTTTTGTATTGATCGAAATACAAATAGGTTTTTACAGTTTCTACAATATTTAAACTGATATAAACTAATACGATAATTTGCACAGACAGATAAATTTCTTTTGAAAACTGCGGAATCAGTAATGTTGCATATAACGGGATTCCAATAATAATGGTGACAATAAAAGCGCCGAGCCAACTGATACGGCGTGCTTTATGTACCAAATATTGATAGGTCGGTTTGCCCGGCTCTACACCAGGGAAGAAATTCCCATTCTTCTTAAAGTCTTTGGCTTTTCTTTTAGGATCCAGTATCAACCGCGAAATACCGTAACTGAGCACGAGTTGCAGTAACAAGAAGATGGTAATTCCTATAGGTGTGGAAAAATCTAAGAAATTAAGCGCATCGTTGTTTTTCGAATTGAAAAATTGAACGAGCAGATTAATCGCACTATTCAATACAAAGAAAGCGGCAAAACTAATCATAATGGCAATACTGCCGCCAGGATTCAATTTCCAAGCAAGATAAGTATGTTCTCTGCGGGAGGAAATATCCATAATATCCAGGTATGGCAAACGATATTCTGTAATCTCAATGAAAATTAATACTAATAAAATAATCAGCAACACAAGCAGTGATGATATCAGTAATACCGGTCCCAATTCTGAAAAAGCTATCTTCTGTCGCATTATGGACCGAATGATACTTATCATGACGATGGGCATCGGTCCTGCAATGCCGTATCTAGTATTTAAATCAGACAACCACACCAGCATCATCGCGCCGCTGATTAAGACTAGGATAATCAGCCATTTTTCATTCAGCTCTATTTGCGCGTGTGAAAGTAAGGTGAAGACGACAAAGTATGCTTGAATCAAGGCTAATATCAAGGTAAAGATCTTTTCTTTCGTACTCTTTTCTCGACGTGTTTGTTTCAACATGCGGTCTGAATCCCTGTAGTAAATCAGGGTCATAAATATCATGGACGTCAACCATGGGCCTAAGCCGAGCGAGAACACGTTGAGCGCCCGATAATCTCCTCCGACATTTGCGGCTGTCATTTTATAAAACTCACTGATAGAAGTGTTGGTACTCACTGTTGTAATGGCTGGGATGTGTGTACCGAATATGTATATAAGTAGAATCCAACATGTAAAAATAATGCGTTTATATAAAATTTTATATTCATAATCTTTGAGATATTTTTTCATGTTAATCCTCTTTTATTTAAAAAATTAAGGCAAGGCCCCAGCACAGTATACATGTACTGGCGGACCTTTACCTTTATTTATTATTACTCTTTATCTTTATTTTCTTTGTTGTCTTTTTTCTTTCTTTTGAATAAACCTAAACCTGCTAACATTGCGGCTACAGCCGGAATGAGACCACTTCTATTATTCTCATTATTACCCGTATCTGGTAATTCGCTAACTTTATCATGTGTTGATGTCGCGTTTTCTGAAGAATGAGATTCAGGTTGTGCTGTGCTTGTTGAAGTTTGATCTGAGTTCATAGATTGACTGTGATGGACTTCAGATGTTGAAATAGCTTCACTACTTGAGTTGCTCATTTCAGTCGATACGCTTTGTGAAATTGAGTTGCTTACTGCCTCTGAGATGCTGCTAGATTCAGAAATACTCATAGATGTTGAGGTACTTTCGGATGATGGCATCTCCATGGATGCACTTTCACTCTCTGATGTTGATGTGCTTTCTGATGGTGTCATGCTTTCCGATACAGATGTTGACGTGCTTTCTGATGGTGTCATGCTTTCCGATACAGATGTTGACGTGCTTGTTGATGGTGCTGTGCTGATTGAGCCGCTATTAGAATCTGAGATGCTCTCTGATGTTGAATCGCTGATAGATGTCGATGTACTTTCGGATGGTGGCAAGCTCATTGATTCGCTCGTACTAATTGATGCGCTTTCTGATGGTGTTGTACTGTTTGAATCACTGATTGAACCTGATACGCTGGCTGATTCTGAATCGCTGATAGATGTCGATGTACTTTCGGATGGCGGCAAGCTCGTTGACTCGCTCGTACTGATAGAAGTGCTTTCTGATGGTGTTGTACTGTTTGAGCCACTGATTGAGCCGCTATTAGAATCTGAAATGCTCTCTGATTCTGAATCGCTGATAGATGTCGATATGCTTTCGGATGGCGGCAAGCTTTCTGAATCTGACTCACTTGATGATGTTGACGGACTCAACGATGTGCTCGTGCTTAGTGAATTGGAGTCACTCATACTTGTTGAGTTCGACAATGACGTACTTACACTGATTGATGTTGATTGAGAAGTCGACGCTGAAGTACTTAATGAAGTGCTTAAACGCTCACTTGTGCTCACTGAAGTCGAATCAGATAGAGAAGTACTTGTATTGATTGAATCGGATTTACTGTTAGATGCTGAATCACTGACAGATAAACTGCTGCTTACTGATGTTGATTTGCTGAGTGATTGTGCATCACTTAATGATGAGCTTGTACGAATAGACTCTGATTGACTTGTTGAATTGGTTTCACTCACTGAAGCGCTATTACTCAATGAATTCGCTATACTTATCGCATTCGAATCACTCAGTGAAGTACTGGCACTTAGAGATGCCGATCTACTTTCTGAGATTGCTGTGCTTTCAGAAGTACTTGCACTTACTGACATTGATTGGCTTGTTTGGTTTTCTTCGCTGATCGAAGTACTGTTGCTGATAGAATTCGACTGACTTATTGAGAATGAAGTGCTCTTCGATTCACTTGCCACTAAGGAATCTGACTTGCTCATTGAATTAACTTCGCTGATTGAAGTACTTTCTTTCAATGAAGCAGAAGTGCTTAACGAAGCAGATTGTTGTTCTGACTCGTTCAGTTCAGAAGAATTTTCATCGCTTAATGAGGTACTTTCAGATAAGCTCATACTCACTTGTTCTGAATTGTATTCTGATAATGATTCGCTTGTTGCTAAGCTTTCTTGTTCAGATTCATGTTCTCTTTCACGTTCCGCTTCACTCTCAGATAGACTCTCACTTGTTAACTCAGAGGAGCTGACACTTGTGGAACCCGATAACGACAAGCTGTTGCTGAGCGAAGTTGATTTTACTGTCGATTGCGAAGTGCTGACTTGTTCACTTGTGCTAAGTGACGTCATGTCAGATAATGAAATACTTTCGCTCATAGATTCTGAAGCATCTATTGAATGAGACATACTGAGTGATGTACTTGCAACTATAGAATCGGAAGCACTCATAGAATGTGCATCACTTACAGAAGTACTTGAACTTAATGAATCCGATCTGCTCTCTGAGTTCGCATCGCTTATTGAAGTGCTCTCACTCGTTGAAGCCGAAATACTATTTTGATATTCAGTGCTTTCTGAAGTACTTTGACTGAGAGAATCTGACTTGCTCACTGAATTGACTTCGCTTTCTGATGTACTTGTACTTACAGAAGTTGATGCGCTCTCTGAAACAGATTTACTTTCTGATTCATTGAGTTCTGTAGAATCTTCTTCGCTTTCTGATGTACTTGTCGATAAACTTTCACTAATTTGTTCAGAAGCACTTTCTGATGCTGCATGACTTGCCGATAAACTTTCACTGATAGCTTCAGATACACTTGTTGATACTGCATGGCTTTCTGCCAAGCTTGCACTCAATGACTCAGATGCACTGTCTGAAGCAGCATGACTCGCTGACAGGCTTTCACTTAGCGATGCTGTACTATCTGATGCCGAGTGGCTTGTTGCAAGACTTTCACTGATTTGTTCTGAAAGGCTCATTGATGCTGCATAACTGGATGACAGACTGTCGCTTGCTGAAGCAGAATTGCTGCTGCTTACAGATATACTTTCGCTCAGTGAAGTTGAGCCTGATGTTGATAAGGATGTGCTGCCTGCAATACTTGTGCTTTCTGATTCTGAGTCCACAAGAGATGTTGATGTGCTGGCTGAAATACTCTCACTTTCTGATGTTGATTCATTTAAAGATGTTGATGTGCTTGTTGAAATACTAGTACTTGTTTGTTCAGAGTTGCTGACAGATGTTGATTTGCTTTCTGATAAACTTTCGCTGATAACATCTGATTCACTGAGCGATGTAGAGTCGCTTGCTGATGTTTGATCACTGACAGATATTGAAGTACTCATAGAATCTGAAGTGCTCATCGATTGCGATTTCACTCTGGCTTCAAAGGTACTTGTCGAAGTTGATAAGCTGGTTGAAATGATTTCGCTCAGTGATTCGGAATTATCGATTGATGTTGATGTACTTTCAGATAAACTATTGCTCACTGATGTTGAGTTTTTAAGTGATTCAGAAGTGCTAGCCGAAATACTGCCGCTTACCTTTTCAGAATCGCTGGTTGAAGCAGATATACTTTCGGATAATGATTCACTCACTACACCGCTTGTGCTTTCACTTGCAGCTGTTGAACTGCTGATACTTTCACTCAATGAGGTTGACAGGCTTGTCGAATCTGATGTGCTGGCTAATATGCTGTCACTTGTTGAGTTAGACAAGCTTGTTGAAGCGGCTTCACTGATGGATGTACTTGCCGCTGTTGAATCTGACAAGCTTTCGGAATCTACTTTACTGTTAGAAGTACTGATGCTCGTTGATTCTGACTGACTATTCGAATGTGCTTCGCTCAATGATGTGCTCGTCGCATCAGATTCACTGGAAGAAGCAGAAATGCTATTGGATTCTGCTATGCTGTCTGAAGTGCTCGCACTGATTGAGTTGGCTAAGCTTGCTGAACGTGATTCGCTCGCTGCAGTGCTCGTACTTAACGAGTCTGACAAGCTTGCTGAGTTAACCATACTTGATGAAGTACTGGCGTTAATAGAATCGGCTAAGCTTGTTGAGCTGGATGTACTGATAGAAGTACTTGCTACTGTCGAATCTGACGCACTAGTTGAGTTGGCTTCACTTAATGATGTGCTGGCGCTGAGTGATTGTGAAAGACTTATTGATAGTGTCGTGCTTTCCGCTTCACTACCACTTAATGATTGTGAAAGGCTTATCGAGCGTGAATTGCTAGTTTCAGTACTGTCGCTTGCTGAAGTAGACAAGCTTGTCGATACTGACGTACTTGCTACTACACTTGAACTTGTTGATTCAGAAGTGCTGCTGACAATGGAGTCACTTTCTGAAGTACTCGCACTAATCGATCCGGCTAAGCTCTCTGAACGTGACTCGCTGATTACTGTACTGTTACTCATGGAAGTCGATAAACTTACCGAATTCGACTCACTGGCTACAAGGCTTGCACTGGTTGATGCTGAGATGCTGCTGGCAAGTGAAGTGCTGTCGGATTCACTTGTGCTGTCTGAAGTTGATAGACTTTCGGAAAGTACTCTACTATCCGACGTGCTCTTGCTTGTAGATGTTGATAGGCTCTCGGATTGCGATTCACTTGCTGCAGTACTGTTGCTCGTCGAAATCGCCATACTTTCGGAATTCGATGCGCTCTCTTTCAGGCTTTCGCTTGTCGATGCTGAGATGCTGCTGGCAAGTGAAGTACTGCTGGATGCGCTCTTGCTGTCTGATATTGAATGACTTTCGGAAATTGACGCACTATCTGACGTACTCTTGCTCGTCGATGTCGATAAGCTGGCTGATTGTGACTCGCTGGCTGCAGTACTGTTGCTTGTTGACGTCGCTATACTTTCCGAATTCGATTCACTCGCTTCTAAACTTTCGCTTGTCGATGCTGAGATACTGTTCGCAAGTGACGTACTGCTGGATGCGCTCTTGCTGTCTGATATTGAATGGCTTTCGGAAATTGACACACTATCTGACGTGCTCTTGCTTGTCGATGTCGATAGGCTGGCTGATTGCGACTCGCTTGCTGCAGTACTGTTGCTTGTCGAAGTCGCTATGCTTTCTGAATTCGATGCGCTCACTGAAATACTCGTACTATTTGAATCAGAGAGTCTTGTAGAAATAGAAAGACTTTCTTGTTCACTATCACTTGTTGAAATAGATTGGCTTGTCGCAATAGATGTACTTTCTTCCATGCTCAAACTTTCTGAATTAGCCGTACTCTCAGAGATAGCCGCACTTTCCGAAGCACTCTTTTCCAGAGAATCAGAGGTGCTATTTGCAATTGAAGTACTTGTCGATGTGCTTTGTTCTAGGGACGTGGACGTACTTTCTGAATTGGCTATGCTTTCTGATGTACTGGCTTGTGTCGATGTTGACGCACTGATGGATGCGGACTCGCTTTCTGATTCGTTGAGACTTTCGGATCCTGAGTTTGCTTGGCTGGTTGATAAACTGCCGCTCAATGATTCGGATAGACTAGTAGATGCTACTGTGCTGTCTGACAGGCTGGCGCTGATGGAGACTGAATTATTGAGTGAATCGGATGTGCTTTGTGATAGGCTGGTACTGATAGATGCCGATGTAAGCTCTGATATAGATGTACTTTCTGAAATACTTTCACTCGTTGCCACAGATAAGCTAGTGCTTTCTGATGTACTTGCACTGATTGAATCGGCTGTACTCAAGGATGTTGAATCGCTATTTGAAAGTTGCGTACTCAGTGAATCGGAATCGCTGATTGATGTTAATGCGCTTTCTGATTGACGTGTTGAAATAGATGTTGATGTACTTTCTGAATCGGCTGTACTAAGTGACGTGCTTGCGATAACTGAGTCTGAGGCACTCTCTGATGCTGCTAGGCTGTTTGATTTGCTTGTGCTTGTAGCAATCGAGTCTCTGATAGATGTTGATGTACTGCCTGAAATACTATTGCTCAACGATGTTGACTTGCTTGTTGATTCAGCTTCACTTGTTGAAATACTAGTTGACGCTGCTTCAGAAGTACTTTCTGAAACTGCTAGGCTTTGTGAACTGCTGCCGCTGTATGAGTCGGATAAGCTTTCTGATGCTGCTAGGCTGTCTGATTTGCTTGTACTTGTAGCGATTGAGTCACTGATTGATTTTGAAGTACTGTTTGCAATACTGTCACTCAAGGATGTTGATTGACTCGTTGATTTGGCTTCACTTGTTGATGTGCTTTCTGAAATAGATTCGGATTCTACTTCTGATAAAGAAAGACTTTGTGAGCTGCTGGCACTGTAGGAGTCGGATAAACTTTCTGAAGCCACGATGCTGTCCGATTTACTTGTGCTTGTAACAATCGAGTCGCTAATTGATGCCGAAGTACTGTTTGCAATACTTTCACTCAAGGATGTTGATTGACTCGTTGATTTAGCTTCGCTCGTTGACGTGCTTGTAGCAACTGATTCTGATTCGCTTGTTGAATCCGACGCGCTTTGAGAAATTTTAGTGCTCAATGAGTTTGAAGCACTGATTGATGCTGCAGTACTTTCAGATACAACACCACTTAAGGATTCTGACGTACTGATCGATGATGCGGTACTTTCGGATGTGCTCGCACTCACTGAAGCCGCTTCACTCTCAGAAGCTGAAATACTTGATGAAATGCTGTTACTAATAGACTCAGACTTGCTCGTTGAAACTGCGGTACTCTCTGATGTGCTCGCGCTGATAGACATTGAATTGCTATCTGAAACAGATGCACTTTCAGATGCTTGCTCACTCAACACTTCGGAAGTACTTGTAGACGCTGAAATACTTTCAGAGGTGCTCGTACGAATAGAATTCGATTCGCTCAGCGATTTAGCTTCACTAGTTGATGTTGACACACTCAAGGAATTCGATTCACTTTCTGATGCTAAAAGGCTCGCTGATGTGCTGGCGCTAATTGAATTGGAAGCGGCAAGTGAATTACTGCTGCTCTCTGATGTACTCGTATTGATAGACGTTGATGTACTTTGTGAAAGCGAGTTGCTGGCTGAAGTACTGCCTGAAATACTCGCACTCGTTACTTCAGAATTACGCGTTGAAACTGATGTACTTGCGACCACGCTATCGCTGATCGAGCTAGATTCACTTTCTGACTCCGCAGTACTCAATGAAGTACTTTTACTGACGGAAGTGGATGTGCTTTCAGAGCTTGAAATACTAGATGATTTGCTGTCACTCAATGATGACGATTCACTCATAAATCTTGAATCGCTGGTTGATGTGCTCGTACTGATTGATGTCGATTCTATAATCGAATCTGACAGACTCGCTGAAGTGCTCGCACTTATTGAGCTTGAGGTACTTTCTGAGCCTGACGTACTCAACGAAGTGCTTTCTTTTACAGAATCGGAAGTACTTGCAGAGTTAGCCATACTTGTTGAAATACTGCTGCTTGTCGAACCGGATTCGCTAGCTGAAATTGAAGTACTTTCGGATGTGCTGGCTTTAATGGAATCTGATTCACTTTCTGATTCTAAAAGACTCGTTGAAGTGCTCGTTGACGTACTTAAACTGCCGCTTAAGGACTCGGATGCACTGGTTGAAGCTGCAATAGACTGAGACGTACTGACAGCTAAAGAACTGCTCAATGAACTAGAGTCGCTTAAGGAAGCGGATGTACTCTCTGAAGTGCTGCGCGCTGAATCTGAAAGGCTCTCTGATAATAACGTGCTTTCGGATGCTGAATTAGCTTCGCTTAAAGAAGTGCTCGTTGATTGCGAAGCAGCGTTTGAACTGCTGACTGATGTTGAAGCGGACGTACTTGCTGCAAGTGATTCACTTAGCGCTTGCGATTGAGATGTACTAGTCGCAATACTGTCTGATGTCGATGCTGAAAGTGATGTTTGTTGAGATGTACTTTCTGATTGTGATGCTGCTGTACTCTCGGAAGCACTGATTGATTGAGACAGACTACCAGAATTGCTGTTTGACAGGCTAGTTGAAAGTGAAGCACTTAATGCTTCTGACTCTGATGTACTTGTTGAAGTACTGCCTGATAAGGAAGCGGATGTTGCTTCGCTTAGAGAAGTACTTTGTACGGCGCTTAATGATTGTGATGTTGAAACTGAGTTGGATTCCGCTATCGAGTCGCTTTTAGATGTTGATGTTGAAGCGGAAATGACTTCGCTGTTTGAGGTGCTTGTTGAAGCACTTGTTGATAACGACCCGCTCAATGACGATGACTTAGAAGTACTGATAGCTGTGCTTTCTGATGTTGATGCTGCAATAGAATTTGCTTCAGACGTACTCAAAGAGCTGCTGGCTGATTGTGATGCCGCAATGGAATTTGCTTTTGAAACAGAGTCACTTTCTGATACTGATGTACTTGCTACTATTGAATTGCTCTTTGAAGTACTCGCTGCTTCACTGATAGATTGAGATGTTGATAAGGATTCGCTTGTCTGATTTGAAAGACTGGTTGATGCTGACTGTGAATCAGCTAGGGATCCACTTTTAGATACACTGTCCGAAATGCTTTTTGCAGTGGAAGCACTTAATGAACTAGATGTAGAACTGCTGATTGACGAGCTGTTAGATGTTGAAGTGGCCTGTGATGCTGCTGTCGATGCACTATTTGAGCTGCTGATGGATTGTGATGTTGCGATAGAATCAGACAATGAAGCTGCTGTACTTGCTGATTGCTGGGTTGAAGTACTTAATGAACCACTTGTTGATTGAGAGTCAGATATACTGGCGTTCGTTGAGGCCTCAGCACTGGCACTCTCGGAAGCTGAGGTGCTTTTCGACAGAGAATCGACAACGATACTTGCACTTGTTGAAGTTGATGCTGATGCTGCACTTGTACTGGTTGATTGCACGATAGATGTACTTGTCGATTGTGATTGTACTGGATCGACGCCTTTAATGGTTGTCGCAAAGTAATTCGCTTTGCCTAAGCTGCTATCATTTTGCGAAGCATAAGGTATAAATGTAAACGATAAATCTGCTTTAGGGTCGGAAATCGGCACCGTAAAGGTAGACGTAATGCCATATCCTTTACCCTCGTTGGTGGAAGTGATGGTTGTATATGGCCAACTATAACCATTATCATTCTTTGTCATCGGGTTATCAGTAGGCCTTGGTGTCGTCAAAAATTTTGTAGGTGCATCCCAAGTAGATAGCCCTGATTGTACATTCGTCGGTGTACCATAACCTTTACCTAAAGTAATCATAGGCACTGTGGCAGTTCCCCAAGTATTCATAGTTACGGTATTAGAGCCTAAAGATGGTTTTTCTACAGCCGTCGTCTCAGGATTATCATAGGTTACTGTATATACGAATGTTAATGAGGTATTATTAGTATTTGTAACTGTTAGGTGATAATAAATCGGTACACCATGTGCCTGCACCTGTATAAGTTGTAGACGTAGTTGTGGCAGCTGCTGCCATTTGAGCCGCTTGTGGAGTTGCAGCTAACATTCTCACGCGTAAAGGTGAGTTAGACATACTAGTACTGTTACTTGTTGATTGATTGACACTACTTGAAGGATTATTTGATGATGTTGTACTTTGCGTGCCGCTCGCGTCAGTTTTTGCTGAATTCTGAGAATTAGTTGAAGCTGTTTTACTTGAAGCGCTAGTTGAGGTCTTACTGTTATCTGATGTACTGTTGGCAACGGACTTTTTATCTGCTGAAGAGTTGCTCGTACTATTTTTAGCGGAAGTACTATCAACGGCAGATTTAGTTGTACTTTGAGAAGCTTCTGAACTACCTTTCGTTAAGTTTTCAGAATCTTTTTGTCCTTGATGGATCTGACTTTCACTTGATTGCATTTGCGCCTGGCTCTCAGAATTATCCGTACTTGAAGAAGCCTCTGAGTTTCGGATAGCTTCAGATTTTGATGTGCTTGTTTCCGAAGTTTTATGGCTTTCAGATGGCTCACTAGATTGTGATGATTGTGATGATTGTGACGACTCAGCGGATTTTGAAACCGACTTGCTTTCTGTTTGAGAATCGCTTGTTGATTCAACTTGTTCGTCTTTTCCGCTTTCCGACATACTGCTTGAATTAATAGCTTCACTTTGTTCTGAAGTGCTTGTCTGTGAAGGTGCAGTACTTTCTGCTTGTGAGGATTCAGTGTTTGTTTCGCTTGCTGAGCTTTCTGCATTTGAACTCGTGTTAGACTGGCTTGCTGAAGATTTAGTCAGAGAGGTAGAATTTTGATTTGCAACTGTCTCACTGAAAGATGATAACTCAGAAGTGACAGGGGTTTCTGAAGCTGCGAATGCTTGATGTCCATCTATTAAATTCATTGTGGCAAATGCGCCGCCTACCACAGCGGATTTTTTAATGAAGTCTTTTTTCAAATCGTCGGTTGTATCTACGTCAAGTTCAATTTTTTGTTCCTTTTCAACCGATTTATTTCTAAAAGGCATTCCCATAATTCGTAATAATTCAATTTCTTTTAATCCAGCTTTAATCCAATGTTTGCCGGCTTTATATAGCTTGAACCTTACCTTTTCTTCTCCCATGCTTTGTTCGAGTTTTTTCTTTTTCTTCGACATTCATACAATCCCCAATCTTTTCTTTATAAATATTTTCTGCTCTATCAAAAAGTCGATTATATTTTTACTTATCCTCTAAATATATGATGTTTAATTGCTTTTTACAACAACTTTAACAAAATTTTCTAATTTAAAAATATAAAATCAAAGAAATTCACTATTAGGCTATACTACTACATTATTTAGTATTGCACTGAAATTGAAACTTAAACATTTTCAAAATGCAAAAAACAGACAGAAACACTCCAGCAGAAGTCTTTCCATCTGTTTAAAATTAAATTCCAAGTATTGCTTTTATAGTAAAGCCTATAATGATTGAGACCGTAATAGCGAAAAGTCCAGGCACGATAAAGCTGGTTGCCCGAGTCTGTTTCGTCTCATCAAGATCCACCGCGAATAACAGGGTGGGTTGCGCGGGAATCACGAAATTGACATTTAAAGTCTGTACCATGGCTAAGAAAAAGGTCGGTGGCACGCCGATGCTCATCAAGATTGGAAGCATAATCGAAGCCGTAGCTGATTGCGAGATGACAATAATTGTAACGAGCGAAACCAGAATAATAACGAGCCAAGGCACCTGTTCAATAATACCGCCTATTTCCTGGGTCATAATTTTTTTATTCTGCGGTGCACTGAAGATGGTCGCACCTAGCCAACCAGGCCCAAGCACTGCAAACAAGGCACCAATTGCAGATTGTGTAATGTGCGAAGACAAAATATCACTTGTCTTCAGTTTAACCAATACGAGATTGACTGCTGCACTGGCATACATAAAGAGTTGTACAATATCCGTTGTCTGTAGTTTAATCATTTTGCCGTCTACTTTAAATGTAGGAACGAGATCTGAAAATATACCGAATACTAAAATACAGCCTACACCTATTAGAAAGGCCGCTACGCCTAGTTTAACTCTGCGTGGAAAATACGGTTTAATATTTTCTTCTTCTAAATCGCTCAAGATATTTTCAGCAAATACGCTTGGTTGAACATTGCGTTTACGTCCAACAAATGTGCAGTAAACACTGAGTGCTAACATGCTGAGTAAGGCAGTCGGTAAAACGATAGATAGATATTTACCCATCGTTACTCCAGTTACTGCTAATGTTGCAATAATATATGCCGTTGCTGAGGCTGCCGGACTACAAAGCAAAGCTAAGTTTGCCGTTAATACTGAGGCGATGAGCGGTCGCTTCGGTTGAATCCCTGCTTTCGTCGCAGTCTTTGCAATAATAGGTTCAAGTGATAATGCAATATTTGCTGTTCCGATGCCAAATACAAATAAGAAGACAATCATTGGTGCTATAAAAATAATAGACTTTGGAAAGCGTTCAATAATCTTTGAAGCGAGGTATACGAGATAATCTATACCTCCTGTTGCTTGCAAAGTTCCTCCTGCAATACCAATAGATAAAATAATAAGTACGGCTGTCACCGGGGCGGATCCCGGAGGCAAGCCAAATATAAATATCATAATCAACTGTGCTACAATGGCGAAAATACCACAGCCTAAAGCACCCGCTGTTCTCAGTCCCATAATAATAGCGAGTACCATGATCACAATTTCCGTTATAAATAGGAACATGTTGACTCCTCACTTTACCCTTTTAAACTTTGTGAAAAATTTACCATGGTTTAGTGTATCACGATGTAAGAAATTTCGGCATGCCGTTTTCACTCTTAAATTCGACTATTTCGTAACAATTTTTAAATCTCTTTTCATTTTCTCCCTACATTATTTTGAAATAAAAAATTACTTAAGTGTGTTGAGAGTTAATGGCGTATTTATTTTAACTTAAGTTGCGAAGTGGTTTTTACTTTTACCTGCTTAGGGTAGTTTGAACTGCGAGGAAGTGCCAAGAAAAAAACGGAATCTAGATACTAGTTTTCGAGTTGTGTCTAGAAAACACCCTAATCTAGACATAACTTTTTGACTAGTGTCCAGATTATATGGATATTGGACACGTTGCTCTCGATCTTGGCCAATATATTCCTATCCTCCCCATCCCCAATAACTTTTCCTCATAATGAAGGGGCTAGGACACCAATTGATGTCCTAGCCCCTAAATCTTGCTTTATACATTATTAACTTATTTATTTTCTATCCCAATAACGCACTTTATCAAATGCTTTCACGATAGTATCTGGATTATCTGAAGTGAAGACGCCTGGTGCATCTAATTTGATTTTGCCATCTTGTAAATCTTTAGCTGCTGCTTCATTAAAGATAATCGGTTTTTTATGTTTGTAAGCCAATGCTGCAAATTCTTCTGCATCCGGCACTAAACCATTGCCATCTGATAGAATCACTAAGCTGTCGAATAAAGTAGAGTGCCCTGTTTCATAAGTGTCATTCACTGTGATGTCCTCTGACAATTCTTTTTGTTGTTTACCGATGAAGGCATAGTTTAAACCGTTTGAAGCAAATTCTTTTGCATATTTTTTCAATGTTTCTGGATCGATATCGCCGTTAATCAATACGGCTACTGAGTGACCTGGTAATGGACGATCATATTTTTCCATCGTCAATTGACTGTCTTTTTTATCGGATTTTACTTCTTCATTTTCTTCCGGAACTGTAACGCCTACATTATCAGCTACACGTTCGGCAAGTTCACGGTCAATTTTATTTAATTGGTTGACTGCGCGTTGACGCACATCCATGCTTTTACATTTACCAATTTCAAATGAGAAACCGTCAACTGTATGGTCATATTCAGGTTGTGTTAAGCTGTTAAGATATAATTTTGCTTGTGAATAATAATCTTTGAAGCTTTCACTGCGTGTACGCACTTTATGACCTTCAACGCGTTCTGGATAGTGTTCGAAACCGCCTTGTGCTTTAGAGCTAGTGAATGGGCAGTTACCTTCCATACCATTGTTGTGATAAGAAGTTTTGTCTGAATGAATATCCATTTGATACATTGCATCACGTTGGTTATTGTGCACTTTACTCACTGGACGGTTGATAGGAATTTGGTTGAAGTTCGGTCCGCCAAGACGTGAAATTTGTGTATCTGTGTAGGAGAAAAGACGACCTTGTAAAAGTGGGTCATCAGAGAAATCAATACCCGGCACGACATGTCCTGGATGGAAAGCAATTTGTTCGATTTCATCAAAGACATTATCTACGTTACGGTTTAAGGTTATTTTACCTACAACTTTTACAGGAATTTCATCTTCCGGCCATATCTTAGTTGGATCTAAGATATCGAAGTCAAAATCAAATTCTTGATCTTCACGAATAATTTGCAGACCTAATTCCCAAGCTGGATAGTCTCCTTTTTCGATAGATTCATGTAAGTCTTTACGATGGAAGTCGATATCTTTACCTTGTAAGATTTGTGCTTCATCCCATACTAATGATTCTAAACCATATACTGGACGCCAATGGAATTTAACAAAGAATGATTCGCCTTTAGCGTTGACTAAACGGTATGTATGTATACCGAATCCTTCAATTTGACGAATATTCTTCGGAATACCACGGTCACTCATTACCCACGTTGTCGTATGTGACGATTCTGGATTTTCAGCAAAGAAGTCCCAGAAAGTGTCGTGTGCTGAGCCGCCTTGTGGTGTTTCTGTATCCGGTTCAGGTTTTACTGCATGAATCACGTCCGGGAATTTAATCGCATCTTGGACGAAGAAGACCGGAATATCGTTACCTACTAAGTCAAAGATACCTTCATCAGTGTAGAATTTAGTTGCGAAACCACGCACGTCACGTACTGTATCCGGAGAACCTTTTGAACCTTGCACTGTAGAAATTCTTGTAAATATCGGTGTCTTTTTATCAGTATTTGTTAAGAAATCAGCTGATGTATATTCAGATAAATCTTCATATAATTCGAATTCACCATGAGCACCAAAGCCACGTGCATGTACTACACGTTCTGGAATACGTTCATGGTCGAAATGCATAATTTTTTCTCTAAAATGAAAGTCTTCAAGCAAGCTTGGCCCACGTTCGCCTGCTGTTAAAGTGAGTTCGTCTTCGCTGACTTTTGTACCATTATTGGTAGTCATCGGTTGGTCTTTACCGTTTTTCTTAAACTGTTCCAACTGCTCGAGCTTTTTATTATTATTTTCTTCTTGTTTACTCAATGTAAATCCCCCTCACATATGTGTAAAAATAAAGCTACAGTAAACTGTTCCCTTTTATCGTTTATATAAAACTCAATTTGCATTTAATGTTGATTTATATAACAAAAATATACAAATACCGGAATGTGTGTAGTAATTTTTGAGGAGGATTGGATGAAAAAAAGCACCCCCTTTCAAAAAGGCAGGTGCTCTCCAAGTCTTTCTTTTCCGGCAGGTGTTAGTCACTGAGTTCGCTGTCTTTGATGTCGGTGATGAACATATGTCCAGGTGCGTGTGTGATGATCAGGTCGGGTTTGGCATCGAGTGCGACTGATTGCGGGGTCACGCCGCAGCCCCAAAAGACGGGTACTTCGTTGGCTTTAATTTGGACGGGCTCGCCGAAATCTGGATGGTCTAGGTCTTCTACTCCGATGTCTGCTGGGTTGCCGATATGAATTGGTGTGCCATGGACGTTCTTGAAATGTGTGGTGATTTCTGTGGCACGGATGGCGTCTTTCATGGTCATGGGACGCATGCTGACGGTGATGTTGCCGTCAAAGCGTCCTGCTGGTTCGGCTGGTATATTGGTGATGTACATGGGAACGTTGTGGCCTTCTTCAAGATGGCGCAGTGGAATTCCGGCTTCTAGCAAGGCGTGTTCGAAAGTGAAGCTGCAGCCGATCAGGAAGCTGACCATGTCTTCGTTAAACAGGTCTTGTACGTCTGTCGGTGTGTCAATCAGTTCTCCGTTTTTATAAACGCGGTAAGCACCTACGTCTGTAGTGATATCTGCTTCTTTGCCGTATTTGGAAAAGTTGACTTCGCCGACTTCTGAGACGTCGAGCAACGGGCAGGTTTTCGGATTTTTGAAGCAGAATTTTAAAAAATCATATGCATATTTTGAAGGTAGAATAACGACATTGGCTTGAATGTAACCTTTTGCCATCCCGCTTGTATGTCCTGTGACTTCTTTTTCTCGAATTTTTTTACGCAAGGCTTGTGGCGTAATATTTTGTAAATCTGTCATGTGTAAACATCCCCTTTGTTTAGTGTTTGTACTATTTTAACAGATTCTGGGGGATGTGCGCGATTGTGTGTAAGAGTTTTCTTATTTTCGTTTT
>OMJG01000561.1_pt1 | contig 26827 bp, 27 predicted proteins | sample 1646431 | NCBI WGS metagenome assembly OMJG01 (sample SAMN03771674, study PRJEB25209) | food metagenome | isolation source: Cotija cheese | place: Mexico:Jalisco,Michoacan | collected 2011-12-12
ATCACATTAAAATACTCTCATAATTTAAAAATCTTTGCAACCCACATCTACCACAACTTGTTATTTTAACTCACATAAAAAGGGCAGTTTTGTTAGACTAGGCGCGGACTTGATGAGGTTGACTATTTTTTGTAGCGTCTGCTCCTGTAAGAGGTCCACTTGGTCCTAATCCCATCACATCATCTCGATTATAAAGATGATAATAATAAGCTCTCTTGTCCATTAACTCCTGATGAGTGCCATGCTCAATAATACCACCTTCGGTCATCACATAGATGACGTCTGCATCCCGAACAGTTGTCAAACGATGGGCAATGGTGATTGTCGTTCTGCCAAGTGCCAATTTTTCAAGAGAAGATTGAACAATTAATTCACTTTGATTATCTAAAGCAGAAGTTGCCTCATCTAAAATAAGAATTGGCGGATTTTTCAAAAACACACGAGCGATAGATAGCCGTTGTTTTTGTCCCCCAGATAACTTGACGCCCCGTTCTCCAATATAGGTGTCATAACCATTTTCAAGACCCAGGATAAAGTCATGTGCACCTGCCAGCTTTGCTGCTGCAACGATTTCTTCTTCAGAGGCACTTTGTTTGCCATAACGAATGTTCTCCCTGACATTACCGGAGAATAGGTAAACATCTTGTTGAACAATACCGATATTATTTCGCAAAGACTTGATGGCAACATCCCTAATGTCGTGACCATCTACCAAAATAGAGCCAGCAGTTACATCATAAAAACGCGGAATCAAGTTACAAATGGTCGATTTTCCTGCTCCACTAGGACCAACAAATGCAATTTTTTGCCCTTTCTTGACCTCTAAGGAAACTTTATCAAGCACTTTGTTATCATGACCCGGATAAGCAAAACTGACATGATCAAACGTGATATTTCCCTCTGTTTTTTTGATGATAGCCACGTTTTCTTTATCATAGATATCTGATTCAGTCGCCATAACCTCGTGGAATCTTTCGATTCCGGTCATTCCTTTTTGAAATTGCTCTGTAAACTCAACGATTCGCTTTATTGTTGCAAATAATAGGTTCACATACATGATAAAGACTAGTAGATCACCCGGGTCCATACTACCAATCATCATTAAGTAGCCACCGCCGACCAAAACAACTAAGTACATCAGACCATCAAACGTCTTTGTGATCGTTTGAAATCCGGCCATTGCCCGATAGAAATGACGCTTGATAAATAAGAAATGTTGGTTGTCTGCCTCAAACTTTTGCTTTTCAACGGATTCGTTAGCAAAACTTTTCACCACTCTAATCCCTAGCAATGAGTCCTCAATGTTAGCATTCAAATGCCCGACTTGTTGACGTTGTTCTTGTTGTGCTCGCCTCATCTTATGCCTGAATCGGGTAGCCGACCAAAACATGAGAGGAATCAGCGCAAATAAAATGAGGGTCAAAGGCAACTGAATACTTCCCAGTACAATTAAGGAGACTACCAATTTGATAAATCCGATAAAATATTCTTCTGGACAATGATGAGCAAACTCTGTGATATCAAATAAATCGTTGGTCAAGCGAGACATCAGTTGACCAACCTTATTCTCGTTATAATAGGCATCAGGTAAAGACTGCAAATGGTTGAAGATATCACTCCTCATATCCGTTTCAATCTTCGCACCCATCATGTGACCAACATTCGTCATATAATATCCAGCTGCCACTTCAATGATTTTCATCAGCGTATAGATTATGGCTAATTGGGTAACAAATGACAGTGTTACCTGTTGAATGGGATCCTGAGCACGATTTGTTAGTTGCCTCAATAAAATTGGCAACCCCATCTCTGCCACCGTAGTCAGCGCTGCACAAGCTAAATCTAAATAGAGCGTAGCCTGATATTTTTTAAAATATGGGAATACGATTGAAATCAATTCTTTCGACGATTTTTGCTCCATGACAACTCTTTTCCTCCACATCGATCAACAAATTTTTCATCCTTAGTTATTTTAGTGTAAAATAGTAATTGTTCCGATTTACATCTATAAGATGTCGAATCGTACTATTATTTTTAGGGAGTTTTACGTATGAACGACATAGATAAAAATACCATTGATAAAGGTACTATTAATAAAATTGCTATTGATAAAGATCCCATTGATAAAGATACTATTAAACGAGCTACACAACTATTTAAAGCTCTAGGTGATCAAACACGCTTGTCGATTGTCACGCTACTTTTGACAAAAGAATGGCGTGTATCTGACTTACAAAATGCTTTAGGAATGGAACAATCCGCTGTTTCCCATCAGTTGAAGACCTTAAAAATAGCCCGACTTGTCAAAAGCAGACGCAAAGGCAAGTCCGTCTACTATAGCCTAGATGATCAACATGTCATGGACCTATTGCACGGTGTTTATAATCACTTGACAGAGGACTAATTGCGACTAAAAGCAAAAACTAGTCATAACTACTGTATCACTACATCCATTTGTTGTGACGTAACCATATTGCTAGAAGAATTGAAATGATAAATGAGATGATGACCACGATATGAAAGCCATTGATTGTCTGAGCGAATGGCACACCGTCATTAGAAACATTCATCCCATAAAACCCTGAAATAATGGTTGGTATAGCCATGACAACAGTGATGGATGTCATAAATTTCATGATATTGTTCAAGCTGATATCGATCAATGTTGAAAGCAATTCTCTCGTATTCCCCATAATATTTCGATAAATTGACGCCATCTCTATCGCTTGCTTGACCTCCAAGAAAACGGCAGAGAATAAGTCTCTTTCATAGGAGATCATTCGTTTTGGCAGACTCAACTTCAGTTTATTCAACACAACCTCTAAAGAACGCAATGACGTTTCAAAATAAACAATAACAGATTCCAATTGGTGCGCTTTGATCACATCGTTTTTTGATGTATCACTCGCACCTTTATTTTCTAGATTCAACCGTTCATGGTCTATCTGACGCAAAAGCCGTTGATATTGATTGATGATCGTTAATACAATCTTAAGGACTAGGACCTCCGTTGTTTCTTTAGCATCTAATACCAAACGTTCTCTTGTAGCCACATCAAAAAGATCATGATCAACTGTAGTGGCTGTTACAACACGATTCCCAACAACTGAGATTGACAACGGCACCGTATTATAATCCATGAGATCATTCCCACCAAGTTTCGCTGGAATATCGACAATGATGTACTTATTATCCTCAAGTGCTACCATTCGTGAATACTCTTCATCATCTAAAACATAAGCCAAGTGCGTAGGATCTATGCCTAATTCTGTCGCTACATTTTCGAGATCACCTAGAGCTGCATGGGTCAAATTGATCCAATTAGCTTCGCTTTTTTCGGTCACAGCCGTCACTGCTTTATCCGTACACTTATAAAATTCTATCATATTTTTATATACTCCATTTATTAGTTTACGACCTACATCACTAATTAGTCATGGTCTTATCTTACTATATATCGTCATTCTTTCAAAATATCAAAAGAAACTAGCCTGCAACCTGCTTCTCATGGTTGTTCAGCCAGTTTCTTTTTTCTATCATATTTTTTATTCAGTTCTTTTACTCGGTTCTTTTACTCAGTTCTTTTATCCAGTTTTCTATTCGCTTTTTCTCTTCAGTTATTTTCTAGTAAACAATTATTCCAACAATTTACTTTCTCGCATCAATTAAAGTTGATTACTTTTTTTAGTAGCATCCCTACAATTGTCGAAATAGCTGCTGCAACAAAGATTGCTATCCACGTAATCAACCCAATTGGAGCGGTTCCCAATACAGCATTCATAAATGGTAGATATACAGCAAGCATTTGTAACACTACAGAGAGTAGCAAGGCAAAAACCAATGCTCTATTTTTAAATAGTGACTTATCAAAGCCGAAACTATTTTGTTTACGAACGTTAAAAATATGCATTAATTGGCCAATAGCCATAAATGTAAATGTAGCAGTTTGAGCGTAGATCAACTGGTAATTATTTGCCATCAGGACTGTAAATAAGCCAAAAGCAGTTAAACCAATCACAGATCCACTGAGTATGATACGGCCCAAGAATAGTTTATTGACTAAACTCTCTGACCGTGATCTTGGGTTTCTCTCCATCAGGTTTGCTTCTGCCGGTTCAAATGCCAAAGACATTGCTGGAGCAATATCAATCACTAAGTTCAAGAAAAGTATATGTAGTGGTTGAATTGGCATTGGCAGTAAGAAGACGACACTGAGTAAAATGGTAATGATCTCGACCATATTACATGAAAATAGAAATGCGACGAATTTTTTAATATTATCAAAAATAATACGTCCTTCTTTAATAGCGTCTATAATCGTTCCAAACCGATCATCCGTCAGAATCATATCAGAAGACTCTTTGGCTACTTCAGTACCTCTGATCCCCATAGCAACACCAATATCCGCACCGTTTAGCGCTGGTGCATCATTGACACCATCACCCGTCATTGCTACCACTTCGCCTTGCTCTCTTAAAGCTCTGACGATTTGCAGTTTATTCTCAGGTGACACACGCGCAAATACTGCTGTTTCTCTGACTTGTTCTTCAAATTCTGGTGTATCAACTGCATGATCAATCTCGCGACCAGTCATCGTTTTTTCATAATTCTTAAGACCAATATCTCTTGCAATGATTGAGGCGGTCTTTGGATGATCACCAGTGATCATTTTAACTTGAATCCCTGCGGCTTGAGATAGTGCAATTGAATCAAAGACATCGGTTCTTGGTGGATCAATGATTCCTACCAAGCCATTCAGACTCAAGTTATCCAGTGAATCCTTCAGTTCAGTATTCTCTATACTACCTTGATAGTCTGAGATACTAGCAATTGCAATCACACGATGCCCATTTGCAGCAATATCCTCGTTAACAGATTGCCATTTTTGATAGGTTTCATCGGTATGTACAGAGAGATCCATCAATACATCTGGAGCTCCCTTCATGATCAGAGTCCTTTTACCGTTATCGTGATCATAAACCGAGACCATAAATTTATTTTCGGAATCAAAAGGCAACTCTGCGACTTTCTCCCAGTTATCTTCTTCAAGATGACGTCTTCTAAGACCAACTTTCGCCCCTAAAACCACGAGTGCCCCATCTGTAGGATCGCCGACGATATCATACTGATCGTCACTTTGCTTCAATTGGGCGGTATTACATAGCACACCGTCACGAATTAGCTCGATCAAATCCTCATTGTCATTCGGATCAATCTCTTTGCCGTCTTTTTCAATAGAACCAACTGGCTCATAACCATTACCAGACACCTCGAAATGATCGCCATTAGCAAGAACGACCTCGACAACAGTCATTTGATTTTCAGTCAGAGTTCCTGTTTTATCACTACAGATAATACTTGTAGACCCTAACGTTTCTACTGCTGACAAGGATTTAACTAATGCCTTATGCTCAGCCATCGTTTTCATACCACGTGATAAGGTGATTGTCGATACAGCTGGCATTGCCTCAGGTATAGCGGCAACAGCTAAAATGATTGAAATATGAGCCATTTCGGTAAACGGCTGATTAGTCAATGTCCCAGCAATTAATACAGCAATACCAGCGATCAAAGCTGCAATAATCAAGACTTTCCCTAACTTGTCTAGTTCTAAATCAAGCGGCGTCTTATCACCACCACTATTAGTCAACATACCACTAATTTTGCCAACTTCAGTTTTCATGGCAGTTTCAGTGACAACAACATAAGCACTCCCGCGCGTCACAGCAGTACCAGCAAAGACAACATTACGCCGATCTCCTAAAGGAATCTCGTCATCATAAGTCTCGCGCCAACTCTTCTCAACAGCTTCTGATTCACCTGTCAAAGCTGACTCGATACAAGCAAAATTACGACTAGTGATTATCCTACCATCAGCTGCAATAGCATCACCCTCTTCGAGGACCATAATATCGCCTGGGACTAACTCACTTGACTTGATCTGCTCAACATCACCATCTCTGATGACTTTTGACGTCGTGTAGATCATACTTTGCAATGAATCCACAGACTTTTGAGCCTTTAACTCCGTAAAGAAACCTGTCAATACCGCTAACGCAACTGCAATCAATACAGCGATACCTTCAACAGTTTCCCCCATCGCGAACGATAAAATCGCTGCTGCTAATAATAGATAGACAATCAAATTATTTAAATTATGCCATAAAAGATCCCAAGCAGATTTGGACTTCTGTTGCGTGATAGAATTCGGACCATACTCCTCAAGTCGCTCGTGAGCCTCCTCAATTGTTAACCCACTCTTCTTGTCTGAATTAAACATTTCTAATGCCTCATCGGCAGTTTTTTGATAAAAATCTGTCATAAATAGCCTCCTTCGAATTTTCTTTTTTACTTACCTTTACTATCAGAAAAATAACAATCAAGAGTAATAGTATTATCAAACAATGGATTATGACGATTCCCCTCCAAAGATCTTGTTTGCTTTCCTCATTAATTTTATAGTAACAGGTTACGTTACTTTGGTAAAGTAATCTGTTTAACTCCTATTAAAATTCATCAAAATCGTATTGTTAGAATTTTGAAATCATTGACGGTATACTAATAATAAGAAACAAAATCCTACTAGAAAGAAGGAATTACTATGGCAGATGAAACAAAACATAAATTAGATGGACTAAAAGACAAAGTATTCGGAAAAGTTGAAGAAGAATACGGTAAGTTGACTGATGATGATAAAAAGAAAATCGAAGGTCGTGCCAAACAATTAGGTGGAGACATCAAAAAAGCTGCAGCTGAAGTTGTTGAAGAATTAAAAGGCAAGAAAAAATAAGACTTGATTTATCGAAAAAGTCGAACCCTACAGTTGGGTTCGACTTTTTTGCCTCTTTTTTTATTTCTGTTTTTTTCTCTATTATTTTATCTCAATTTTTTTCTTTATATTTTTTCTCTGTTTTTTATCTCAATTTTTTATCTCTATTTTTTATCTCTGTTTTTAGTTATTACGGACTAAAGTCTCTAGAGTAGCTGTCCTATCACGACTCATGACCCCTACTACTATTGTCCTTTTAGATGCCTTGTACTTTTACACGAAAGTCAGTGTATGGTTTCAAAGCTTTCAACAAAACTTTGCTACCTTCTGTCAGTTTTCCCAAGTGGTTGATACGCGTGTCTCCTGGCCTATTTCTAAGTGCCAGTTGGATTTCTCCTTTATACTGAGCATACTGCTCATTCAAAAGTAGCACATCTCCAAAGATGATTGGCTCTCCATTATTATTTGCTGGAACACTATCTTCGTAATAATAATAACGCGTCATCGATGATCTGACCATATAATCTGAACGGTCTCCACGATAGGAATGCTGATTTTCAAAAAGGATGCTCTTCTCTATTGGCAGTAAATTATCACGTGGTATGATTTCTAGCACTGTTTCTTGTCTCTTAAATGCCTCACTAGCTTTTTTGAGCTCTTCTTCGCTGGCATAAGCATTCCCAATGATTATATCGTCAACAGCATCAAGGAGTTTCAAATGCGCTACTTGATCTTCAATCGATAGGTGGCGATGGTCTTCTAACGTACATAATCCCTCGTTTAGTGGCCAAGGTCCTATTTTCCCCTTTTGAGAGGTCACAAATGCAGCAGTTCTTAATCCCTTCTCTCGAAATCTCTCAGAGCAAGCTAGGAAGAAGTCCGTTGAGAGTCCCGTATAGGCTTGTGGAAAGAAATTATGACACCCTACCAATTGTGTACGGTTCGGTTGATAATCGAAGATTCGCTCTAAGTAATGATCGTCATTACTCATATTGATTTCGATAGTTAAGTCCTCTTCATTTCGTGTCATTTGTGCTTCTTCTCGACCCGTAAAGCCAACATCAAGTCTAATACCTTTAGCACCCAATTTTTTAAAGTAGCCAATATCTTTAGGAACAATATTCAATACTTTCAAAGTATTTGGATTAACATCGATATAACTTTCAAACCCTAAAGTGTTAGCGTAAGCAATCGTTTCTGTCAGACGATCAATGATTTCCTTTGCCTTTGATTAATCTGTTTTAAAGAATAAAAGATTGGCAAAGAGTCGTTTGAAGGCATGCTTATGAGCCAAATCAATATATGCCTTATCTTCTTTAAAAGTGGTTTTCTCAGGATACAAACTAATACCCAAAACACCCATATCTGCTTTCTCCCCTTCTCGTCAAAATACTAAACGATTTCCCTTGATTAACTATTGCCTTCTACGGATTGTTGTTTGCGTTCTTCAGCTTCTTCTTTCAACGCTTTTTTATCAGCAACTTTAAAGAAAGGATACCATATCAAGATACTTACCGCTAAACAGATCACTCCGATGATCAATAGTTGCCAACCGCCCTTAAATGCCATCTGGAAGAGTGCTGGTGTTGTCCAGGGGAAGGAAGCCGTTGGGTTGAAGCCAGAATATCGATCACAGCAGTTAGTCCCCAAGCAACTAGTCCCATAAATAATGGGCCTATTGCCATTGGTATAAAGAAGATTGGGTTCATGATAATCGGCATCCCGAAAATCAATGGTTCATTGATATTAAAGATTGATGGTCCCGCTGTCAATTTAAACATTTCTTTATAACGGTTAGATTTTGCAGTAAACATCGAGATGACTAGTCCAAGTGTCGCTCCTTGTCCACCAAATCCTGTCCCACAGGCAAGTCCTACAACAGAAAATAGTACATATGGCATGGGTTGACCAGCTGTATAGGCCGTAATATTGGCAATTGAATTGGCCATCACGATTGGAGTAATCACACTATAGACCACTTGGAGATGAATCCCAAAATACCAGAATAAGTTTTCTAACGATAGGATCAAGATCAAGGATAAGGGTGAACCAACAATATCTTGTAGTGGCACTTGGATAATCCCAGAAATGAAAGAAAAGATGTCTCCAAAATTTGACAAGATTGGTGCAAATTTGAACAAGAGTCTAATCAAGAATACGATGATTAAGATACCACCAGCTAAAAATGACGGACTTAATGATTCCGATACGTTTGTCGGCACACTGGATGGTAATTTAACGACAAAATTTTTGTGGAAAAAGCGGATAATTCAGTGCCACTTGTAATGGATCCCTCTGCTGGAAACTCGACAATAGGATCAGCCAAAGTGTAAAGCATGAACTTTTGGGGCATCAGCATTAAAAAGCTAGCTAATGATAATAACCCACTGATCAACGGATCATAGGCTTTTGCATTGATTTTGACGTAACTATATGCAAACGTGAAGGCCAACATCAGTCCAAGTGCATTAATTGAGGCATTTTGAACAGCTATAAAATCTTCCGTCAATCCAATTGTGTTTAGCCATGTCGTCCAAGCGGGAACTGGGAAAAACCCAATGATCATGAGGACCGACGCCCCTAGTGTCAATGGTGTCATCCGCATGAATGCATCCGTTAACGCTTGAAAGAACGGACTTTTACTCATATATAGGGCTATTGGCCCAAAAACCTTATCAATAAATTTTTCCATCTGCTTCATCATTCTAATCTTCCTCTCTTAACAATGGATAGACAGCACCGATTAGCCCAGCTGAATTACCTAATTGACACTGCTTGACAATTGGAAACCCTATCGCACTGAAATCTTGATAATTGTTTAATAAACGCTTCAACGCTTCTTCAATCCCTTTAAAAATTGTTCGATTTTCGCTGATACCCCCCCGATCAAGATCATATCTGGATCGAGTGAAGCTGCTACATTAACTAATAATACGCTTACATTTTGATAAAAAGTGGCAAGACTCTCTTTGGCTATTTCCTCACCAGCTTCTGCGGCACTGATAATTTGACGAACGTCTAATTCCCACTCGCTAAACTCTTTACGGCCCTTTCCCTTATTGTACAACCGACATAAACCTGCGACTGCACCACACTGATAACTAGCAGACTCATACCCCACTGGAATCGTATTGCCAGTCCCTAAAAGCATCATGCCAAATTCTCCACTAGCTCCTCTTTTCCCAGTGATCAAGCGATCATTGATGACAATCGCACCACCAACACCAGTCCCAAGAGGTAAACAAACAAAATCATGGCAGCCTTGCGCTGCTCCGCCCCAACGCTCAGCCAATGCAATAGCGTTAGCATCGTTCACAACAGTCAAGGGGATTATCCCCTCCTGTAATTCGTTCAAAATATTTCGACCAGCTAATCCTTCTATCGCTCCTGAAGTCACCATATTGAAATTTTTGTCGATCACGCCTGGTATACTGACTCCGATCCCATCTAAATCAGTTGGTTGACTCTTTTGGGAAATAATCTGACGGATAGCTGCCAAAACTGTCTCTGGTTCCTTCCGATACGTTTTGGTTTTACCGACCTCACTGACTTCCCCACTTTCAGAGACAATCCCCGACTTGATATAACTGCCACCCACGTCTATTCCTAAAAAGTGTTTCACCGATTAGACCTCCTCTAGACCGTTTTCCTTGATCACTTTTTGATACCAATAAAAACTGTCTTTCTTATATCGCTTCAGATCCATGAGGTCAAAATCACTCCGATTAACATAAACGAATCCATACCGTTTCTTGAAACCTTCATGTGTAGAAATCAGGTCAATCGCACTCCACGGACAAAACCCAATGAAAGGGACACCGTCTTCTATGGCTAAGGCCATTTGTGCGATATGTTCTTTTAAGTAAGCAATTCGGTAGTCATCATGTACCTTTTTATCGTCTGTCAGTACATCTTCTTGTCCCAACCCATTTTCTGTCACTAGGACTGGTAGGTGATAGCGTTCGTAGATTTCGTTTGCTGTCACTCTAAAACCAACTGGATCAATCGGCCAATTTGAAAATTCTGTAGCCGTAAATGATCGTTGTTAGCGGATTTGAAAAATCCTGGGATTGAAAACCCTGATTGCTGATCTGCCGCTTTTGAAGAGTTTTCTTCCATCGGAGCTGCCTCGACCGTCATTGAGTTATAGTAATTAAAAGCGATAAAATCAGCGGTATTATCTCTCATTAGCTCCATATCGCCTTCTTCAATATCGGGTGTAGCCGACAAGGCTTTTAATAAGCGCCAAGCTAAATGATTGTATTTACCATAAACTGCAGCATCTAAGAATAACCAATTTCTAAATGCGCTCATATACTCAGCAGCAAGATAATCTTCGGGTTTTTCACTCTTTGGATAGACACAGGCAATATTGGGAGCTGGACCAAACAATCCATTATAGTGACCCTCATGGTACAACTTCATTGCCAAGGCTTGAGCTACTAGCATATGGTGATTTCCTTGAAAAACTTGCTTCCACGATTTCTCGTTTCCATCCAAGACTTTGCTCGCAAACACTAACATATTCTGTTCATTAATCGTTTGCCAATACCTGATACGGTCACCAAACCGTTCAAACAACAACTGACAATAATCAGCAAATAATTGAATCGTATCACTATTTTCCCAGCCACCTGATTTAGCAACTGATTCTGGTAAATCAAAGTGAAAAACTGTCGGTATTGGTTCAATGCCTGCAGCGATTAGTTCATCGATCAAGTCATTATAAAACTTGATTCCTTTTTCATTGATCTTCCCCTCTGGCATAACTCGTGTCCAGGCAATCGAAAAACGATAAGCCTTTAACCCAAGTTCTTTGAATAACTGGACGTCTTCTTTGAAACGATGATAATGATCACTGGCTATCTTGAAGTCAGTCGTATTGGGAAATGGCGGTCTAATATCTTGAATTGATAGCTCCTTACCATCGCTATGGTACGCACCCTCAACTTGATAAGCACTAGTTGAAGCTCCCCATAAAAAATCTTTTGGAAATGGTGTCATTTTGAAATCTCCTTTTTATTTAGTAAGATAATGAGTAACAACGATTTGATTACTTCCAGTGATCTATTGACCACTTCAAGCGCTTATACACCTATCTAATGATTCTTTTTTTGCACTTGATTGATTAATTTCATTTTACGATATAAAACGCTTTCTTTATATCACTATTTTTAGTATTATAGTATTATTATTAGATGTCTGGAGGCATTGTTATGACAACTACTGATAAAATAGCTGCATTGACCCACTTTATTACAGAGCCATTTGCCGTTTATCAAGATAGAATCCGTGTTTATCAAAGTTCCAAGATGGAATCTGTTTTGACCGATAAAGCGACAGCAGATATCCTGTCTACAGCATCCCTTACTCATATTGCTCTGATTTCTTCCTATAAAACCTATCTCTTTGTCGTTTCCGCTAGCACCAAGGACACCACTTACACCTTACTTATCCATTCAGATATTCCTGTCGAAGAGGATGAAAAAACGATTGCTGAAATAACAACTGAAGAACAGTTTCAACACTTACAAAAAACCTGTTCAATTGCCGCTAGTATTTTAAGTTGTAACGATGCACTTCCTGTAAAAAGTGTGACCTTCAAAAAAACAGAGAATACTAAAAGACAACAACCAACTCAACTTCGGACAGCATTACCAGACATGGTCTCAGAACAATTAGATTTCACAGATAACTACGAATTAGAGAAAATATTTTTCAAACAATTAAAGTCTGGCAATTACGTTGCAATCCAAAATATATTGAAGAACATCCTGAAAGTGAATACCTCAAAACTGGCTGAAGATGATTTGACAAGCAAAAAATATCGATTGATATGCTTCATCGCCTTATTGACACGTGAGGCCATTAAAGATGGTTGTCCTGCAACAATCGCTTATCGCCTATCTGATCGCTTGATCCGCCAAATCGATAAAATTCAAGAAGTCCACGATATTAGACCTTTCCTGAATAACGTCGTCACCGATTTTTCCTTGTTGATCAAGAGCCACCAGTACCGCTATAAATCCGTTATCGTCAATAATGCTATTGAATTTATCTATCGCAACCTATACCACGACTTCAATAATGAAGACATTGCTACTGACGTGTCTGTCAATGCAGCTTATTTATCATCCCTGTTTAAACGTGAAACTGGCCATTCTCTTAAAAAATTTATCCATCAAGCACGGATAAATGAATCGAAATACCTGTTAGCTAATACAGACCTCTCCCTTAAAGAAATTGCTGAACAACTTCACTTTAGTAACCAGAGCCATTTTTGTAAGATTTTTAAACAAGAAACAAATTATTCCCCAAAAGAATACCGCATCCTATTTACCTGATAGGTAGATAGACTACTCATAGATAACTAGAAAAAGAGACGGCGAATTTTCGCCGTCTCTTTTCTAGTTTACTTGTATTTTCACCATATCACCCAAATGAGTTATTTAAGAATGAGCTTAGTCCTTAAATCTTCACCATTTGTAGCGATTACTTTTTTATACCAATCAAACGATTTTTTCTTCGTACGTTTCAACGTTCCATGTCCCTCGTTATCACGGTCAACATAGATGAAACCATACCGTTTCTTCATCTCACCTGTCCCCGCAGAAACTAGATCGATACAACCCCAAGTCGTATACCCTAATAAATCAACACCATCTAGTTCTACAGCGTCTTTCATAGCCTTGATATGTTCGGCTAGATAATTGATGCGATAGTCATCTTGAACATAACCATTTTCATCTGGAGTATCCACAGCCCCTAAACCATTTTCAACGATAAATAGTGGTTTTTGATAACGGTCATAAATATCGTTTAAAGTGATTCGTAAGCCTAGAGGATCGATTTGCCATCCCCACTCGCTTGCTTCTAGATATGGATTCTTAACTGATTCAAAGATATTACCGGCAGTCTTTTCTAATAATTTTGGATCTGTTGTAGCAACACGTGATGAATAGTAAGAGAATGATACAAAATCTACTGTATTTTCTTTCAGTAATTCAAGATCCCCATCTCTAATATCCAGTTCTATCCCAGCTCTTTCCAATTTTTTCAGAGCATATTGAGGATATTCCCCACGAGATTGAACATCGATAAAGAAATAGTTTTCTCTATCCGCTTGACGACTCGCCCAGACGTCTTTTGGATTACTGGTATATGGATAGTACGCTCCAGCTGCTAGCATACAACCAACTTTGTTTTCAGGATCTACTTCATGAGCGATTTTTGTTGCGATCGCGGAAGCCAATAATTCGTGATGAGCAGATTGATACTTCACTTGCTCAACATTGTCATCCTCCTCAAAATAAAGACCTGCTCCCATAAATGGAGCATGAAGAATCATATTGATTTCGTTGAATGTCAACCAATATTTGACTAATCTCTTATAACGATTGAAAATAACATGACAGAGATTTTCATAAAATCCCACTAATTCACGTGAACGCCAAGCACCATACTTTTCAACCAGATGCATTGGACAATCAAAGTGCGTAATCGTTACTAATGGCTCGATACCATGTTTGTGACACTCTTTGAATAAGTCTTCATAAAACTGTAACCCTGCTTCATTGGGTTCTGTTTCATCACCTTTTGGAAAAATACGTGACCAAGCAATAGACAAGCGGTAAGTCTTGAATCCCATCTCACCAAACAAGGCAATGTCTTCCTTATAACGATGGTACATATCGATTGCTTCTTTTGCGGGGTAGAAATGATCATCATCGAAATCAAATGATTTCTTTTGTCCAGTGATGATAGGTAGACGATCCTCGCCGATTGGAACAACATCAACATTCGCTAGACCACGACCATCCTTATCGTAACCACCCTCACATTGATTCGCGGCAGTAGCGCCACCCCATAAAAAGTCTTTTCTAAATGCCATTTATCTTTCCATCCTCTCTTTTTTATCACTCACAGTTGATAATACCTGAGTTGATAACAACTTAGTTTACAAGTCTATTGTCGATTACGTAAACACACAACACAAGTCATATGGTAAAAACTCCAAAAAGATTTACAACTTTTTAACGTCTATTCTCCCTTTTTGTAAACGACATTTGCAAAAAGATGCCTACATGAGCTATTAATTTTTTTCTGCCGTCAATCTACGTCAATCAAACACTAACATCGTCTCAAACAACGTCAAACAAGCATAAAAGCTCTAAAAACTATTAGAACCGTATGTTCTAGAGTATCAAACGTATTTTTTTGAGCCACATTTTATAGACCGAGTTCCCTTATTCTAGTATGATAGTACCAATCTAGTATTTATGATGTAGCACTTGGTTGATTGTCACATCGGAGAAAAAATTGAAAAAATATAAATTGTAGCGATTACAAAATTTACATAAAATACACATTTTTTCGAAATATATCATCTTATCTGATTATTTTTCACTCCTAGCTACTTACCCCAGAAACGTCTGATAACCTAAACTCAATTTGAAAAACCAATTAAATACTGATTAGGAGGCACTTATGTTACTTCAAGAAAAAATGAGACAGGCTAAATTAGCTCCAGCAGAACGGTCTGTCATCGATTATTTACTACTTTATCCAGATGCTGTGAAACAAGTTACCATCAAACAACTAGCTGATAAAACCTATGTTCACCCTTCTACCTTCATTCGCGTTGCTAAAAAACTAGGATTTGATGGTTGGCTCGACCTCAAATCCGCTTATTTAGAAGAATTGGATTATATCAATAGTCACTTTGGCGACATTGATGCTAACCTACCTTTTTCTTCTAATGATAGTATTATGACTATTGCTCAAAAATTAGCAAAACTCGAACAAACCACTATAGAAGACTCACTCTCCCTCATCCACCACAATAGCCTAGAGCACGCCAAAAAAATGCTACACGAAGCAAATACTATCAAAATATTTGGTAGTAATGTGAATACGCTCATCTCAAGAGACTTCATTCTAAAGATGAGGCGCCTGAAAAAGAACGTTACAATCTCAAACATTGATGGTGAACAAGCTTATGAATCCGTTAATACCGATGAAAAAACCTGTGTCATATTGATTTCTTACACAGGTGAGAATGCTATGATATTAAAAGTGGCTGAGATACTACAAACAACTGGGGCTAAAATGATTGGCATCACTAGCATTGGAGATAATAAACTATCTGAAGCCGTCGATTGCGTCTTAAACATTACAACCAGAGAAAGACTGTACTCAAAAATCGCTAACTTTACAATCAATACTTCCATTTGCTACCTGTTGGACGTCTTATATGCAGTCGTATTTGCAGAAAACTATAACCATAACCTCGATCAATTAATCAAAATTGGGACACGATTTGATACCAGACCCACTACATCGGCGATAATAGCAGAACCCAAATAAAGTTGTTCCTGAAGTGATTAGCTTTGAGCCATAAGACGAGATAGCAGAAAATTTGTAATTTTCTTGCTAGATTGACTTATGGATGAAAAAGCTACTTCAGGAACACGGATTATAAAGTTGTTCCTGAAGTGATCAGCCTTTAGATCTAAATCGAGATATGACAAATTTAGTCAGTATTGGTGAGATAATGAATCCTGTCACTACTGTAAGAACAATGAAAACTCCCAGATAAATTACCTCATGATCTGAAGTATTGAGTAATTGACTTTGGAATATGAGAAAGTACACGAGTCCACTTAGTATATAGGCTACAGCATTACACACTAATTTAGTTGTTGTATGTGATTCTTCTTTATTTAGTTCCTCGTGATAATTATTAGGTGGCACATAGTTAGGGTCGATTGTGACATTAGGATTGTTATGTCTTGGGTTTGGAGTAGGGTCATCTGGTTTAGTCGATGGAATAGTGTTTTCAACTTTTGTGTTCTCTCTAACATCTTTCTCACTCATTTTGATCACATCCTTTTTTTAAGCCTACCATAGAAAACGCTTATATTCCATTAACTAACACTATTAGCTATCCATAGATAGATAAAAACACCAGCCGATGTTTTTAGAGTCATTACCCTAAAAACATCGGCTGGTGTTTACTTTATGGCTATTAGTGACTAAGTGACGAGCTCGCTTCTGCCTGCTCTTTCTCAATTTTTGCCATTGAAACCTTCCCACTCATTTTCGCTTCTTTGACACGTTGTGCTACATCAACTTCTTCTCCGGCTTTTCTCATGTCGTAAAACTCTGCAACTGCAGTGAATAAGAGATCACTCGCTGAGTTAAGAGCTGTTTCCACTGAATCTTGTATCACACCGATAATAAATCCAACACCAACGACTTGCATTGCGATATCGTTTGGAATGCTGAATAAACTTGCAGCCAATGGAATCAATAACAAACTCCCTCCCGCTATACCTGAAACACCAGTTGAAGCAATCGCTGTCAACAGGCACAGTAAGAATGCTAGCGTAAACGGAACATTATAGCCCAACGTAAAGGCAGTAGCTAATGTCATGACAGAAATAGTAATGGCCGCACCACCACTATTTGCAGCCGCTCCAAGTGGGATCGAGATTGAATAAGAATTTTCAGACAGTTGTAATTTTTTGGCCAACTCCATATTGATTGGAATGTTAACAGCACCACTTCTTGTAAAGAATGCTGGGATCCCACTTTCTTTCATACAGTAAAAAGTTAGCGGATAAGGGTTTTGTCGAATCATTATCCATGTCATGAATGGATAAACCACAAAACCAACAAAAAACATCGTTCCAACCACCAATAAAATTAATTTCCCGTACTCAGCAAGACCACCTAACCCTAGTTCCGCGACGGCTGTATATACGAGACCAGCTATCCCGAATGGTGCGAAGTTGATGATGATTTGGATAACAGAACTGATAGCATCCGCAATATCACCAATGACCAATTTAGTTTGCTCATTAGATACTCGCAAAGCTAGTCCTATCAGACTACCCCAAAATAAAAGTGCTAAATAACTTCCTTCAGAAATGGCTTGTACAGGATTCATCACAGCGTCAGACAAAATAGATGAAATAATCGCATACAAACTTTCAGGCGGTGTTTGTTCAATCGTCACATTTGGTAAGATAATTTTGACTGGAAACAAATAGACAGCAATAACCGCTGTGAAGGCTGCAACCAAAGTTGCCGCTAAATAGAGAACAATCAACGTTTTCATGTGGGTCGTATTACCCTTTTTGTGTTTCGATAACGAACTAACGATCACGAAAAACACGAGTAATGGTGCAAATGCCTTTAAAGCCCCAATAAACAATTCTCCCATAAGACCAATTGCGGTGAAGGAGGGTAGGGTGGTTCCTAAAACGGTCCCGACGATAATTCCGATGATAATACGTTGAATCAATGTTAAGTGCAATAATTTTTTCATTGTTACTTTCCTCCCCATCCAATATGCGTCTCATTATAACTAAATAACAGTGAATTTCCAACCATTTTTTAATGTTTTTTTAATCTGAATTTTGTCCAAAAAATAAAAGCCTGGTTACAAAACCAAGCTTTTATTGATATAACAACATTTGACGGTATTTCTAACGTCAAATGTTAGCTATAACCATAGTTTTACTCTTCATAATCAATCTTTGTAATCTCCTAAGTGATTACCTATGTCATCAATCGAACTCTTCATACTCGTTTGGATCTTGACCTTCAACACGTCCTGCTTCACCTTGGTCCAAACCATTGATTTTATCGATATCATCCTTACTCAACTCAAAATCGAAGAACTCAAGATTAGCTTTTTGATGGTCGTAAGAGGATGCTTTCACAATAGAAAGAACATCACTTTGATAGTTCCATCTCAAGATGATTTGAGCTGGTGTTTTATGATATTTCTTCGCAAGCTCAACAATCGTCTCATTCTCTAAGACATCGTTCAGTTTTCTCCCGAATGTGCTCCAAGACTCCACTTGAATCCCACGTTTTTGGTTTTCTTTCACTAGTTCCAAATTGTTGAAATAGGGATGGCGTTCGATTTGGTTGACCGCAGGTGTTACACCGGTAGCTTCTATAATCTTGTCTAAATGTTCTGGCAAGAAATTAGAAACACCTATTGTTTTAACCAACCCAAATTTTTGAGCATCAACTAGTGCTTGCCAAGCCTCAACGTACTTCCCTTGCTTAGGCAATGGCCAGTGGATCAAATATTGGTCAAAATAGTCTAAGCCAGAACGATAAAGTGATTCTTGAATGACTGTGATTGCTTTGTCATAGTCATGATTAGCACCAGGTAGTTTTGAACGGATAGCGATATCCTTACGTGGCACATCGCTTCTCCTTATTGCTTCACCAACCGTTCCTTCATTCATATAATTTGTCGATGAATCAATTAAGCGAAACCCGGCATCGATAGCTGATTGTAATACTCTGATTCCCTTGGCTCCTTGGACAGTATAAGTCCCAAAGCCAATGACTGGGATAGTTGTGCCATCATTTAATCTAAAAAAGTTACTTTCTGTCATTTCGAAACTCTCCATTATAAAAAATTGAAATCTGACAATCTGTTTCAAAAATTTACTTCAATCGGACTCATTCCCAATTGACAACTCTCTCAACAGACTACATATCTAGTATAACGAAATAAAGAGCACACCCCCTATGATATGCTTGGTCGAATTGAATACAGTCCATATAAGCATTTTATTGTCTGTTCTCTCTTATCCCCATTATACTTAAGTTGTAACCCCTATTATTAGAGGCCATTTATCAAAATCTAAGCGATTCTTTTGACCTCTAAAATAGAACACTGTCAAGCAAAGAAGGGAGTACAGAAATGGTTAAGAAATTATCTATTGCAACTGTAGTCAATGAAGGCGGACGAGAGGGAGAAGTCAAATCAGTCACAGGTGATTTAGATCTCAAAACTACTGGCACAAAGAAAGCAGGATATACCAATCCAGAAGAATTATTTGCTGCTGGCATTTCCTCATGCTTTAACGGCGCCCTTAGTTTTCCACTCGAAAGAGACGGTTTAAAGGATAACAAACGTACCATTAGAGCTGAAGTCACATTACTGGGAGATTTAAGTGATTCTTCTTCGCTTCACCTGTCAGTGACTTTAATTGGACACATTGATGGTCTAAGTGCAGAAGAAACTCAAAAATATCTCGAAGAAACCGAAGGCATTTGTCCTTATACTAAAGCAATAAAAGGAAATGTTGATATAACCTTAAAGGCAGAATAGGTCTCCTTTAACCAAATAATAATCTTGATAATTGTCCTAATCACTTTAGTGACTCAATTAGAATAATGTCAAAAAAACACTTAAAAAAGGTACTTAATATAGAGAAAAAGACTTTCTTCTCAAATTAAGTACCCTTTTCTATTCATTAAGAAGACATCATTACAATTACCAACTGGCTTTTTTAACCCCGGGTAAAAGTCCTTTGTGTGCCAATTCTCTAAATGTGATACGTGACATTCTAAACTTCCGCATGTAAGCATGTGGCCGACCGTCAAGTTCATCACGATGTTTCAAACGATTAGGATTTGAGTCACGCGGTAACTTGCGTAAGCCGTCGTAATCTTTATTCTTCTTTAACTCATATCGAATTTCTGCGTAATGTTCAATCAATTCGATTTGTTTTTTGTTCTTTGCAACTTTGGATTTCTTTGCCATACTCTTCTCCTTAAACTATGTATCCATTTTTCCTGAAAACATTTCTAAATCAGGCAAATCGTAACGGTTACGTTTTATGAAGAATTTTACTCTCCACAGTCCCGTTTGTCAACTCTAAACCTTAACTCACACCTTATGACTCACATCTTATTACTCGCATCACTGGTCAAAACTCTCTTTTATAATCTTTAACCTCGGTGATAGTAGCGTAATTAGGACCACCCAAACGAGCAACAGGGTCCAATGCTTCTGCTATCACATATCCTTTTTTCTCGTCATAGATACTTGGATCAATGCTAACAGCCTGTATTCGTAGCAAGAATAAATCAGATAAGATAAAGTCCCCTGTAGGATCAGTAATCGGAATCTGATTCATCAAAGTCGTTTCAAATCGTACTAGACTATTCTTCAAACCCGGTGTTTTAATCACACCACTCTTTTCAAGTTCTAAACCAAGTTGCCTCACTTCACTCGCATCACGAGCTAATACCTCCGAAGAGTGATCCATAACTTCCAATTGCCTTTGCGACGGAATATGGACCACACCCTCACCAGTCGTCAAAAGATTGAGAGCTGTATCCTTATAATAATCACTCGTTAACGGTGCAACCTCCCCTACCGGTACCTTCTGACGCCTTTGAATCGATACAGATAAAACTGTACTCGTGACTGCGTTAAAAAAACTAAATGGAGCTAAATTGATTGTGTCATCAGTAACTTCAGTAATTTCAGTAGTTTCAGTGGTTTCAATGGTTTCAATGGTTTCAGTAGTTATAGTAGTAATCCAAGCAATTGGTCTAGGAATAACAGTCCCTTTGACTAGCTTACTTTTTTCTTTTTCTGTTAACGACTCAAATCTAAAAAATGGCATTTCTTTACCTCCCACAATGTCTCGCGATGCCCAAAATGATAGCCTTTTATTCATTGTAATGATCGCACCTAAACACTGCAAATAATCATTCTTACTCGGGGATAATAACTCTAGTTTCATCATAACTCTAGAAAAAAATAACATAAAAAAGCTCCCTCACACTGCATAACTTGCTAGTAACCTGAGGTAGCCTTAATTGTACTGACAATCGCAAATAATGCTTATTATCTTTCTACTACTCGTTTTTATTATCCCTTGCATCATAAAACTCTTTTGCAGCTATTATCTCTTGTGTTCTTAGTTCGTGCCCACCGTAGACTTGTAGCAATTTAACCTCTGGGATATGTCTAATGAGGGATTCTTCGAGTTCTTCAATCTCATCCATATCAGTAAAGACGTCTTCGTCACCAGCTGTTAAAAAGACTCTTAAATCAGGTTGGTTCTTAAATGGCACATCTTTTCTAAAGTGAACTGGGTGAAAGAGGTAGGCACCAACGACATTGAGTGGTGTTAGGTCATATTCTTTTAACAGATCACTAATGACATTGGCTCCGTTAGAAAAACCAATCAAAGAAATGTTGCTTTGTTCTAAGTTCTCTTCTGCAATCACTTTTTTAAGTGTTCGATAGATTAAAGTCGTAGCGCGTGCTAAACTTTTTAAGTCTGCAGTTCCGTCTTTATACCGCTTAAAATACCGTTTAGACTCTCCTTCTAACACATCTCCCTCTATCCCAATATATGAGGCAGTAGGATCGATTGTAGTGACGATATCATACAACTGCCCTGCTTCGCCCCCTGTTCCATGGAATGAGAAGAAAACGCGCTTCTTATCTTTCATTTTCTTACCTACAAACATTTTCAAATATCCCTCCTGTTTTCTGAGCCTTGTCTTTCTTTCATATCATATTTTTACTCAACTTTTTGGTGACTTCCTTTTGAGCTTCGTCAGTAGTATCTTTATCTGCAGCTTTGTAGCCCACTTTTTTGAGTAAATACTGTAATTGCTGTTCTTCCTCTTCTTCTAATACTTCAAAATAGGGTCTCATGAATGATTCGTGCTGTTGATACAAGTTTGTGATAGTGTCTTTCCCTGTCACAGTCAAAGCAACTCGTTGTACTCGTGAATCTATAGGATCTTTGGTGCGATTAATCAGCCCTTTTGAATGCAACCTATCCAAGACATAAGTCATACTACTATTCGGCAATAATACTCTATTCGTCAAATCGCTTGTTGTCAGTGGACCAAGGGTATTCAAAGCTTCTAAAGCAGTAAATTCGTTAATTGTCAGCTCAGAGCTTTTTAGCGATTCCTTGACTTTCTTTAAGACTGCTTGGTAAGTCTTGAAGAGAATCGTCAAGGTTTTTAAGTTAGAGCGTTCATCAGTCGATTTCATGACCAAGATACTCTTTCTCGCTTGTCGTCCAGATCGAATCAAAGGGTTTTAAATCTTCTTCAATCTTTTGCCTATAATGCCTCAAATGTGGTGGTAAGGTCAGCTTTTGCCCAAGCTCTTCATAGCTTTCCTCATCATCAATAAATCCTGGTCCGTCTGTCGCCAATTCAAATAAAATATTAGGGTAAAAGCGGAAATACAGTGATTCAAAGTAATACCGTTCAACTAATCCAGAATGTGGCCAGTTATGGCTGTCAAAGAACGCTTTCCAACTAGCAAGTTGAGCCTTATCAGCTACTCGGAATGCCATATGATGAACGCCACCATAACCTTGCTGAGCAACAGTCGCTTGATCAGCAGCTACCATGATCACACTGGCCCCATTTCCACCATCCCCTGTTTCAAAACGGGTCAAGTCATTTTCTGTCGCGACTGCTTTAAATCCCATAATATCCGTCAAAATAGCGGACATAAACTCTGGTCGGTCAACACTCAGGTAAACTGGTCCTAGGCCCACAACCGCAAACTCGTCTGGAACCGGACCATCATGCCATGGCTCGCCGGCTGGTACCCCAACGCTTCCTCCTTCATCTGAAATGAAAGCATAGCGTTGCTGATCAAAATCTTCAAAATAAAGGACTTGGCGACCAAATTCTTCTTTGAGATTGTCGTGTTTTACCTCATAATGATCCAATCGATCGACCCAATACTGTAAAACTTTGTCACTGGAGACTCTAAAAGATGTTCTCGAAATATCATTGGTTCCCCTTAGATGTGATGAAATACCCGAAAAGTCAAAAAAAGTCATGTCTGTTCCTGGATTACCGCGATCATCCGCAAAGTACAAATGGTAGGTTTGTAAATCATCTTGATTAACATTCTTTTTAACCAGCTTCAATCCTAATACTCTCGTAAAAAAGTCATATATTTTTTTGGCATCACTGGTGATTGCGGTCACGTGATGAATACCGATCAAAGCTTCTTTTGTCATTCGTTTCTCCCTTTCTTTTATATTCTATATTGCATATGTTGTGATGCATATGTTATGCCACCTATTTTATGATGCAATTATATGTTTCTCCCAACAGTCCAATTGCCTTCTGGCGATAATAACTGTTTCAATCCTTCTTTTACTTCTAACAAGCGAAGCTCTTCTGTTTCAGTCAACTGACGCTCATTCTTGATTTTTTTAAGCTTTAAATAATCTTGTCGTAGATTTTTCCGTTCTTCTAATAGGTCATACTCAGCACGGTTTCTGTACCCATAATCGTCCAAAGATGAGACCTCACGCACAAATAGTGGCATCATATGCTCAACGATTTCTCTTTCTTGGTCTTTGTAATGCGCTGGAATAATCAAGTGACTTCCGAGATCATCACTTTTCTCATCGGCCAATACACCTGGAGACAGTGTCGCAAGCTCAATTAAAATGCCGCCGGGCTCACGGAAGTAAACTGATTTGAAGTAGAAACGATCCTTAACTTCTGTAGGTTGATAACCCATTTCCCTTAAATAGTCGACCCAATCATCTATCGTGTCATCCGCTACTTTAAAAGCAATGTGATGAACTGTCCCAATCCCACCACGGCCAGCTTCATGTGGTTTGTTTTGTAAGTATAGTTCCCCACCTAGCTCATCGTTGATCCTCAGCTGATACCCTTCCTCATCTTCACTCACTAGCTGATACCCTAAAATATCCGTCAAGACTTCAAGTGTCTCTTTTGGCCATCTGGAAAACAAAGTAGCCGAAGCAATTCCTGTAACGGTGAAAGCTTCCTTCACCCCATTAAAGGTCCAGTGATTTTTAGGACCAAGATCTGATGCTATAAATTCAAGCTCTAGTCCATCCGTATCTTTAAATGCTAATCGTTCGGTGCCAAATCGTTTATAACGATAGTGTTCAATGCCAAACTGGTCCAATCGTTTTTCCCAGAATGGCAACGAAGCTATAGGTACAGCGTGCGTCACAAATCCCACTTGTCCATCGCCAATGACACCTTCACGTGCTCCAGGCATTGGAAAAGTCGTCGTCAACCCCGTACTTCCATCCTGATTTCCGAGATACAAATGAAATTGCTGAGCATCGTCGTAATTCAGGGTTTGCTTGACAAGACGTAGTCCAAGTACGCCACTATAAAAATCTATATTTCGTTGTCCATGTCCAACAGTAGAAGAAACATGGTGAATTCCTTGTGTTTTTAACATATCCTGCCCTCCTCAGTTTTCCCAATCTTACTTTTTTATTTTTTTGACTTTTATCAGTTTTTCTGACTTTTAGTCTTTTTTCACTAACTTTAACCAGTTACAACTTACCTTTTGTAAGTTGTTTCTATTATATTTCGAATTCGAACTAATCGCAAGCTTTTAGTCTTGTTTACCGATACGGCAGCACAATACATCATAAGATAGGCAAAAAATGGCATAACAAGTTAGACAAAAAAGACTACACCATTTCTAGTGTAGTCGCTGAGTTTCAGCATTTAAGCTATTTTTAAGCCTTAAAATTAAACTTGCTCCATGGTTTGATAAAGTCCAGTAAAACCAATTCTTCAGGTTTGATACTTCCTACTTTGTTCTTGCGACTTTCTTGGTGAGGTTCTAGTACAATTTGTAGTTCATTCTTATAGATGCCAAAGTCGTCATTACCGACCAATACATCGCCACGTTTAAAGGTTTCAGTGTTGTCATGTGGCGCATTTGGAACGTCTTTATAAGTCACACGTGGCATCGTCGAGCGAATAACTAATTCGTTCATATCCCCACGACGAAAGTGTTGTGGTTCTAAAACAATTGTTTTTTCAATGTCACTGACAGTTGAAACGAAATCGATGTTAAATTGCACTTGGTAACGATCAATATTACCGACTGCCTTCAATTCTTCTTCCGAAGCATAAGCATTACCGATAATCACATCATCAATCATGTTTGTCGCAAATAGATGCTTGGCTTGAACCTCAATTGGTAAGCGACGATCCATTTCCAACGTTGGTAAGCCATCGTTAACATTCCAAGGTCCGATCTCTCCCACCTGGCTTGCCACAAAAGCAGCGGTATGAATGCCAAATTTACGGAAGCGTTCATTACAATCCATAAAGAAATCATATGGGAGGCCAGTCCCAACTTGTGGGTAAAAATTATGGCAGCCATAAATGAAAGGCTCATTGGCTTGGAAACTGATAATATTGTTCAAGTAATCCACATTATTACTCATGTTCAATTCAATGATTAAGCCATACGGATTATAAGAAATCATTGCCTCTGTATTGCCATCAAATCCTTGATCCAAGCGAATACCTGCTACCCCTAAATCTGCGAAAAACTTCAAGTCATTGTAGCTAATCCCTAATTGAGAGAATATCCGCGGTGCTACATCGATGATAACTTGGTATCCTAACCCATTAGCCACATCAATGATTTTTTGATATTTAGCCGTCGTCTCCTCTACTGTCCCTGTCACCTCTAACATACTCATAAAAATACGGCTAAAGCCATATTTATGACCTAATTGTAAGTATTTCTTGTCTGCTTCAAAATCACTGTGATCCGGATAGATTGATAAACCTAGTTGTCTCATTGTCATGTGAGTAAACTCCTTTTCCCTCTATAGTCTTAGTACTTCTTATACTACCTGAATAATTCATAGCTCTATAATTTAAGCTGGTTTCTTGAATAAATTAATCGTTCTTGGAAAAATTGGGAATTTTTCTACAAAATAGTGCGTTCTCGAAGTAGATTTTAACTAAATGAACCTTCTTACGATTCTCTTGTTTGTTTGAAGGCATACTTCTCCCTTGTAGACGATTGATTCAAAAAATTAACGTGATGACTGATTTAAATCCATTGACTGGATCGCCGTAGGCGCTCGAAGACCCTATAGAATTCAGTTTGATACACATGATAACTCGACAATTTTAGATAGGCTCGTCTGCCTGTTTGCACAAGTTTGCCAGCGACTTTAAGGAATGTTAGTCGGATGGAATGAATAGTCATCCCTTGGTTCTTTTTATCAAAGCCGATAGTCTTTAGACAGTTGATGAGGTTGTATGCAAGCAGACTAATCATCATTCTGACATGATTTTCTAAGAAGCGTGGACTATCTGTTTTATCGAAATAAAAGCCACCTTTCGCTTCTTTGATGAAATTCTCCATTGTCCCTCGCTTGCCGTAAAGAGAGAATATGACTTCAGGTGAGACATTATCGGATAGATTAGTCA
>OMJG01000563.1_pt1 | contig 26762 bp, 18 predicted proteins | sample 1646431 | NCBI WGS metagenome assembly OMJG01 (sample SAMN03771674, study PRJEB25209) | food metagenome | isolation source: Cotija cheese | place: Mexico:Jalisco,Michoacan | collected 2011-12-12
ATTCACAATCTTGACTCCTGCTTTACTGTATTTACTATTCTATGAATAGATTGGGGTTAATTTAACAAAGAAACAAACAGAAAAAATCCAATCAATTTCTGGTGTAGATTTGAAAGTTATTTCTCCGAAAAAAGTTACTGCCCAAGATCTTGATGGAGTAGAAGTACTTTATGATTGGTCCAATGCTTTGAAAGACGCTGTTTTAAAGAGCAATACCTTGAACTGGATTCAAGTTGTCCGTGCTGGCGTCGACGCATTGCCTTTGCGCGAATTGAATGAAAAGGGTGTTATTTTAACTAACGGTTCTGGTGCTAATGCTATCAATATTGCCGAGCAAACTTTAGCTTATATGTTGATGTTCGTTCGTCATATGAATTATACTGCACGACGCCAAGACGCTAGAGAATGGAAACACGAAGAAGGCTATGACGAAGTTTATAATAAGACCGTCATGATCGTCGGTGTTGGTCACATTGGTAAGATGGTTGCTCAATACGCTAAGGCACTAGGAATGAAGACAATCGGCGTTAGAAGAAGTGACAAACCGGTTGAAAATATTGACGAAATGATTCCAATGGAAGATATGAAAAAACGTATCAATGAAGTTCATTTTGTAGTCAATGCCTTACCTGGAACGGATGATACTGTGGGCTTGTTCAATCAAGAAGTTTTCCAATTAATGTCAAAGAAAGCTTATTACATCAATGTTGGTCGTGGTAAGACTACTAATATGGATGACTTGGTGACTGCCCTTCAAAATGGTGAAATTGCTGGAGCTGGACTTGATGTCACAACGCCTGAACCACTTCCAAGTACTAGTCCATTGTGGGATATGGAAAATGTCATTATCACGCCTCACGATGCTGGAGATAGTGTTCACTATGGCGAACGTGCTTTTAAGATTTTTAAACGCAATCTAAAATCGTATGTTGAAAATGGCGAAGTAGTTGAAAATGTCGTTAACTATTTAACGGGATATTAGTTGTATTCGTTTACAATAGAAAAGTGGTTTGAGAAAATCAGTAGATGTATTAAAATGTTACTAGATATATGAAAGGAAAAATGATGTTATCTAGTGACTATTTTATAGGCTTCATGTTGGTTTTCTTGTTTTGGCTCTTATTACTACTTTTGGAAATAATTTTAAACATGAGAAACACGATAATAGAATTATCTTTCTTTTCTGATGAAAAATTGAATACTTTAGATAAAAAACTCAATCAACGTTTTGGCATCAAGTTTCAGGGACCTTTTGAAATTTTGGAATTCTTAATAGTCGGATATATCGTCTATTCGATTTTGACTGACTTGAGGTTTCAAGGATTTCAAATAGACCAAGGTTCATTACAGCAGTTGATTTACTTATCAGTAATTGTAATTTCAATGATTATTGGAGATGCAATTTTAGTTGTAAAGGATTTCCATATTTATAAATTCGTCAAACGTACGGTTGATTTATCAAGAAAAAATTCAAATTAACAGTTAGATTCATATGGATTTGGCTGTTTTTTGTTTTTTCTATTTCGAGATGAGGTAATTAAACGTAAGGACTTCGTCAGATAATAAAATATAAAAAAGAAAGCTAGATAATTGTCTAACTCTCTTTTTCAGTAATATCTCTAAAAATATTAATGTCTAATTTGTCCATCACCTTGGACCAAATACTTAGTAGTTGTTAATTCGTTAGCGCCCATAGGACCTCTAGCGTGAAGTTTTTGAGTACTGATACCAATTTCAGCTCCGAAGCCGAATTGTTGGCCATCGGTAAATCTAGTTGAAGCATTGGTATAAACGACTGCGGCATCGATTTGCTTCATGAATTTACGACTAGCAGTGTAATTTTCAGTAATGATTGATTCACTGTGTTTAGTGTTGTATTTGTTGATGTGCTTGATAGCATCGTCAATTGAATCGACTACTTTGATAGCAATGATGTAGTCATCGTATTCAGTACCCCAATCTTCTTGGGTAGCGGGGACGATATCTGGTTCAATGGCTTTAGCTAGAACGTCACCACGGACTTCAACATTGTTAGCGCGTAAGGCATCGTAAAGATCAGGTAAAAATTCATTAGCGATGTCTTTGTGTAAAACAACTTTTTCAGCTGCGTTGCAGACAGAAGGGCGTTGAACTTTGGCATTGATGATAATTTTGAGTGCTTTTTCTAAGTCAGCGTCTTTATCAACGTAAATGTGACAATTGCCGGCACCAGTTTCAATGATAGGAACTTTGGCCTTGTTGACGACCATCTTGATAAATTTACCACTACCACGAGGAATTAAAACATCGATGTAGTCAGTTAATTCCATCATTTTTTGAGCTGTTTCGTGGCTAACGTCGTCGATCAATTGCACAGCATTAGGATTAATATCAGAATCCTTCAAGGCTTGGCGTAAAACTTCTGACAAGATAATATTAGAATTGATAGCTTCTTTACCACCACGTAAAATTACTGCGTTACCAGCTTTAAAACATAGTCCAGCCGCGTCGACAGTTACGTTAGGACGAGCTTCATAGATCATTCCGATAACACCTAAAGGAACCCGTTCCTGAGTAATGTCCAAACCAGTAGCAGTTTGCCAGCCACGATCGATTTTGCCGATTGGATCTTCAAGGTCCATTACTTGGCGCAAACCGTCAGACATGTCGTTGATTCGATCAGGAGTTAACAAAAGACGGTCGATCATGGCCTTTTTAATACCATTTTTCTTGGCATTTTCAACGTCTTCTTTATTAGCTTCGATAATTTTTTCCGTATTAACTACTAGAGCGTTGGCCATATTCAAAAGGGCAGTATTCTTTTTCTTAGTACCTAATTGTCCTAATTCAAAAGCAGCACTCTGAGCATTTTGACCCATTTGTTCAAGGTTCGTCATGAAATCACTCCTAAAACGCTTTTTTGATTTATCTTTAAGTATAGCATGTACAAAAAAATAGTGGACGGCTGCATCCACTATTTACGTCTAAGTATTAATTTAATTGTTGATTATGTTGCCGTCAACGTAGTAATAAAATTACTCCAAAAATGTGTGGCTGTCAACATAAATTAGTTTTAATTAAAATTTTTGATGATGTGATCAATCATTTCAATAAATAAACGTTGTTCTTCATCGCTCATATCAGCGGTAGCGTTTTGTTCAGCTTCTTGCCAAATTTCTTCAACTTGTTTAGCCAAAGCAGTTCCTTTAGGAGTCAAACTGACTAAGGTGATACGTTTATCTTTAGTGGATTTTTCAGTTCGGACTAAGCCACTTTTTAGCATTCGGCTGATAGATTTGGCAATAGTTGAGTGATCTACGCAAAGAGCGACTACCAGTTGATTTTGGGCAATGCGGTCTTCTTTTAATAATTCCAATAAAATCATGTCTTGCCCCGGATAAAGACCGAGCGGGCGCATTTTTTTAGTGACTAAATTTTTGTAGCAGTTGATCAAGCTGATAATGGCTTTTTCAATCGGAAAATTTTTTTCCATATATTTCTCCTTCTAGCCACTAACTTTTGAAAACAAAGTACCGACAGGATCTCCTGATAAGATGTTGAAGATGACGTTAGGATCTTTACCATTTGTGAGGACCATTTCTTGGTTGTGTTTCAAAATTAGTTCAGCAGCTTTGAGCTTCGTTGTCATGCCACCAGTTCCAAATTTTGTTCCATGACCACCAGCTGCGGCAATAATTGTCGGACTGATTTTTTGGATACTAGAAACTAGTTGAGCATCAGGAACTTTGAGTGGATTAGCTGAGTAGAATCCATCAATATCAGATAACATGATCAATAAATCAGCATCGACTAAATTAGCTACGATAGCTGAAAGTTGGTCGTTGTCACCAAATTTAGTGTGATGATCAAGTTCTGAGACTGTTACTGTATCATTTTCATTGACGATAGGGATAGTATTGTCCATCGACAACAATTCTTGGAAACTGTTCATCACGTTGGTGTGACTTTCTGGGTAGTCGATAATATCACGAGTGATCAACATTTGAGCGACAGACATACCGTATTCGTGAAATGCTTCGTTGTAAATTTGCATCAATTCAGCTTGACCGACAGCAGCTACAGCTTGTTGCTTAGAAATTTTGATTGGACGCTTGTCGATTCCTAAAACACCCATTCCCACACCAATGGCACCGGAAGAAACTAAGACGACATCTTTGCCATCTTTTTTCAAAGTACTTAAAACATGAGCTAGTTCTTTAATGACTTTTAAATTGATTTTGCTGTTTTGGCGAATCAAAGTACTAGTACCAATTTTAACAACGATTCGATCAGCAACGATATGACGCTTATTTTGCATTTATAATTCCCTCATAAAAAAAGATTTTGACCAAATAATTAATTTCCAATACTATTAAGATAAAACAAGAGCGAGAATAAGAAAAGGGTGTATTTCATGTACAAGATTTTAATTATGCTCCACGACGGTGACGATTATATACGAATGAACAAGGTTTACATCGAAAGTATGCCCGTTGCTGGCCAATATATCATCCATTCTGACGGTTTACCATACTATGTTGAAGAAGTTACCACCTTCGTCGGTTACGTCAGCAGTAAAGGTGCTATTGCCATTGTAGTAGTACATCCAGCTGATAAAGATGCTGAAGTCAATAAGTTGTACAGTGTTGATATTGCTAGAGATTTGGATGATCCTGAATATAATAAAAAGGATTAAAGATGGAGAAATTTATAGTTTAATTGGTGTTAAGATGCCGTCGTCCGTTCGGCCCTGGAAAATTGCTGGAACGTTGTGGGCACGATTTTGCGTCTTTGGGGCCATGCAAAAGCTCAAAATCGCGTCGGCTATGTTCCAGCCAGCCACAGGATTTTTGCGGACGACGGCATATTAAGTAATACACCAATAATGTTTAAACAAGTGAAAACGCTAACCCAAAATTGGTAAATTAAATTTAATGTATTTGAAAACAAATTACCTCTAAAAGCATATATCATGAATGTCGGTAGGATAGATAGAGATAGACAAAACAATTAACCCCCCTTTAGTTGTTTTGTCCCTTTTTTTCTCACAGCAAAAAAAATAAAGGCCTACCACTAGCCTTTACTTTTGCGAGAATTTTTTAAATCAGAGCCTACCACAAACCCTGATTTCTAAGCAGTTGAGAAGGAGTACTACTTTTCAAAAAGGATAACAATGAAAATATTGTTAGGTTAATACATCTCGCCTATATAACCAATTTAATTATAAGTCGAATATAAAAACTTTTCTACATCTAAGAAAAAATATTTTGAACAAAATAGCAATATTTTAAAAGTATAGTCCATTTCCATATAATATATTGTTGCATTTGTGAAATCGCGTGACACTGTTTAGTCATCATGTCATAATTTAATTATCAACAATTAGAGAAAAAATACTGATGGTATATAGAAAATTCAAATTGCTATAAGTATTTTATATAAAGTTGAAAACAAATCGTCAATGTAAGAGTGCATAATGAATGACGATGAATGAGAATAAAAAGAACAATTGCATATTAAGATATTCCAATAGAAGGGTGGTAACATATTGAAACAAGTCAAAGTTTCCAACGTTGAACGCGATAACTTTATTCGTTCCGTTGAAGAATCAGTTGGATCCTTCAATTTGGGCTCTGAGAGGTCGCTAATCAATTTGGTGTTTAAGCATTTGAAGTTGCTAGAATATAACGATAACTTGGAAACCGAATTGATCAACTTCCGCCGAGAGTTAATCGAATATGACATCAATACAGGTCACCGCAACAATCGTGACGTTGAAGAATTATTATTTAAAATTAAAAATAGAAATTTACCATATATCTAATATATAATGTAGGAATTTAATTTATTCCTGCATTTTTTTTATAATCATGATGATAATATTATAAGTGAGGTGATAGCGTGGTAAAAATAAATCAATTTTTAATACAAGATGTTCCTGTTTTAGAAGTCGAACTAAAAGAGAACCTTCACAAGCCGTTGCCGCTAGTTATTTTTTATCATGGATGGCGCTCTAGTAAGGAATTAGTTTTGACCCAAGCTCGTAAATTAGCACAAAAAAATATCCGTGTCGTCTTGCCAGATGCTCTTAATCATGGGCAAAGACATACGGATATTTCTTCAATTCCTTCAATGACCTTTTGGAACAGTATTCAAGGCAATATTGCTGAATTCTCGTTGATTCGTGATTTTTATAACGATAAGAAGCTGATCAAAAATCAAAAAATCGGTGTCGGTGGATATTCAATGGGTGGCATGACGACCGGAGCTTTAATGACAGCACATCCAGAGATCAATGCAGCTTCAATCATCATGGGGACACCGAATTTATCTGCTTATGCCAAACTAGTTCGTGAAGATGCCAAGCAAAGAAATATTTACATACCAAAGGATTTTGATTTGTTAACGAGCTGGATCAAATACTATGATTTGAATCTCCAACCGGAAAAAATCAACAATCGTCCAATGTTATTTTGGCATGGGACTGATGATAAACGAATTCCTTATCAACAGTCACGAAAGTTCTTTGAAAAAATTCATCCAGAAAATTATGGTCAACAGACGGCCTTCATTACTGGATATAAAGCTGGTCATCTCGTTGAACCACGTTTGATGGATAAAATCGCTAATTTCTTTGAGTATTACTTGGAATAGCTTTGTATAAAATAAAGAAATTGATAATACCGATAACTAATAAAATAATAAAAGCGTGTTGAGTTCCGATAGCAGTGGAAACTTCGGTCGATAAGCTGTGATTATTTTGGCTTAAGGCAATGATGGCTGAGACGATTGATGTCCCAGTAGCACCGGCAAATTGTTGGAGGGTATTGAGAATTGCATTTCCGTCAGCTTGATTTTTGTCAGGTAGGAGACTTAAACCGTCGGTCATGATATTTCCTGAGCACATTCCCATACCACACATGTAAAGGATGTAGACCCAAACGATAACGGTCGTGTTTAAATTGCGACTCAAAAGTGTAAAGACTAGTAGTGAGATATCGGCGAGTATTACACCAAACAAAATAGGCAGACGTGCTCCGAATTTGTCTAGAATCTTACCACCTAATGGAGCAAAGATAGCACCGACCACACCAGCAGGCAAAACTGCCATTCCGGCAATCGTAGCATTTTGATTGTTCACTAATTGAATGTAGTTAGGCAAAATAAAGGCAAATCCTAGTGACAAAATTTGAAATAAAAAGAAACTCAAAACATGGCCGGAAAATTTAAGATTTTTCAAAATAGAAACATTGATCAACGGGTGATTGATTTTGTTAGACCGAACGACGAAGCCAAGCAATCCAAAAATTCCAATGATAAATGATAAAGCAATCAAGAGATTGAAATTACTCATATTACTGAAGCCGTAAATTAAACCGATAAAAGTAAAAATCAAATAAATTAAACTTAGTAAGTCGAATGCAGTTTCTTGTATTTGACTTTTTTGTTCGATATTTTTGACCCCTAATAAAAGTGAAATCACTAAAATTGGTACTAGAATTACAAAAATATAACGCCAACCTAAACTGTTAACGACTAGACCACCAAAAGTTGGCCCAATAGCAGGAGCCACAGCAGTAATCAAGGTACCGATTCCCATCATCAGACCAATTTTTGAGGTTGGCACATTTTCTAGGATAATATTGAACATTAAAGGTAAGGCAATCCCAGTTCCTAATCCTTGAATGATGCGTCCCAACAAAAGAATTGGAAATACTGGTGCAAGAGCGTCGATTACTAAACCAAGAATAAACAGTAAGTTAGCACATAAAAATAATGATTTGGTTTTAAAATTTTTCTTCAAAAATGATGATAAAGGAACGATAATAGCGACGACTAATAAATAAATAGTAGTCATCCATTGAACAGTTGAAGTCGTCACGTTGAATTCTTTCATCAAAGTGGGGAAGGAAATATTCATTGAAGTTTCAACGATTACTCCACAAAATGACATTAAACCAGTGGCAATGACTGCCAGAAGTACGTTAATAGGTATTTTTTGATCTTTCATAAATTAAACCTCCTGGGCATAATAGTGTAAAATTTTCTCGAATTGCTTTATTTCTGCTGCAGAGAAATTTGCCTCAAGAGTTTCTTGTTGCTTTTTCATATAGTTGTTGATGTCTTTTTCGAGTTCATGTGCTTTGTCAGTTAGAAAGACTGATCTTTGGCGAGCATCTTTTTTTGAAGGTTGACGGTAAATCAAATCCTTCTTTTCCATCCGTTGCAATAGAACGGTTGTCGTCGAACGTTGAATAAAAAATTCATTTTCGATGTCTCGTTGGAAAAGTTCTTTGTCACTGTTGCGGCTCAAATAATCAATGACCGACATTTGCATCCAAGTCATATCGTAGTTTTTGGCAAAATTATCAAAATTTTTAGTGATATGATTGGTCGCAATCTTCAGCAACATATTGGTGTATTTTTTTGACATATAATTTCCTTTCTATAATTCGTTAGATGACTAACGATTATATGCTAGTATAATTTTAAAAAATGTGCAATTTAATTTAACAAAAAATAGTTGTTGTCATATTATTACAATTATGAAAAGGAGTGATTCAATGGATGTAAGAGATCAATTTATTACTGAACACAAGAATGAGTTTGAAGAGATATTGAAGAAATTGATTACCTTGAAAAGTATCAGTGCCACTGGGGAAGGAATTGACGAAACAGTACAATTTTTGTGTAATTTGTTAACAAAACTATTAGGTGCAAAGGTTGAAATCATTCCCACAGCCGGTAATCCAGTTATTTTGGCTAATATTGCTGGCAAAGCAAGTAAGAACGTCTTGTTTTACGGTCATTATGACGTCATGACACCAGGAGATACGATTTATTGGGATTCGGATCCCTTTGAATTAACTAAATGTGATGGTCGTTTTTATGCTCGAGGAGTTGGTGACAATAAAGGACAGTTGTTGGCTCAGATCCTAGGGATGTACACTTATTTGCAAACGCATCACGAATTTCCTTTCAACGTTACTTTGTTTATCGAAGGGGAAGAAGAACAGGGCAGTATCAACCTTGAACCAACAGTCAAAAAAATTGCTACGACTAAATTACAACAAATCGATCAAGTCTTTGTAATGGATGGGGCATTCAACGCCGATGGAACTCACGTCTTGAGATTAGGCAATCGAGGCGTCTTCGCCTTTGAATTATTAACCACAACCGGTAGTCACGACAATCATTCAGGAAATTTAGGCAATATTATGGATAATCCATTCGTACAGCTGTTGAAATATTTGGGTAAGATTTACGATATCAAAACTGGAACTGTTAAATTACCGCATTTTTACGATGGGGTGGAAAAACCAACAGAACAAGAAAAAACTTGGATTCAACAATTGCCATATGATAAAGAGTCGATTTTGCAGCAATCTGGCATTAAGCACCTAGATTTTGACAAAGAAACTTACTATGAGAAGTTAATGTTTGAGCCTACCTTCAATTTCTTCAGCGTCAAATCAGGTTACATGGAAAAAGGTGTCAAAACTATCATTCCCCATCAAGCCAGTTTAAAAGTTGATTGTCGTTTAGTCGGCAAGCAGTCGATTTCAGCTATCAAACAAGACTTGGAAGCAACTTTTGACAAAGAAATAGCTTCAGGGGATCTGCAACTAAATTATTTGGGGAACATTCCACCAGAACATACAGAAGTTGATTTGGAAGAAGTTGAAAAAATCCAACAAGCTATCGTTAAAGCGACCGGCAAAGCTTATATCGAACCAGTGATGCCCGGAGGTGTACCTAATTACGTTTGGAAAGATAACTTGCACGTCCCAGTCTTCACGATTCCATACGCCAATTATGATGAGCACAATCATGATTTCAATGAGAATTTAACTGAAAAAGCTTTCTATGATGGGATCAAGATTAGTTATGAATTATTAGGATTGGGATAAGTTAAGGATGCCGTCGTCCGCAAAAATTCTGTGGCTGGCTAGATTTCAATTTCTATTTAGATAGAATTAGGCACATACTTTTTGAATAACAGACATATTTCTTTATATAAAAAAGAAGATATTACTAGATTTGTAGCAATATACTGCAATTCCAATAATATCTTCTATTTATTTTTTGAAGTAATTTATATAAAGATAGAATCCACAATCTAGTCCAGAATAGCAAAGAAAATTGGCTCAAATGTGAAATTTTCTTTGCTATGGAGGACGGCAATTAACACCTATATAACTTTATACTCCAAATCAACCAAACGATTACGAAGTATTTTTCCATTAGTAGAACGTGGAAACTCGTCAATTTGGCGATATTCCATGGGAACTTGATAATTTAACAGATTGTGTTTGCCAAAGTCAGCGAGATTGGCACTGGTCAAGAAAGCATTGTCGCGCAACGTTAGATAGGCGATAGGAACATTCTTTCCAGCACGCGATTTGGTACTGACAACACAAATATCCTTAATACCATTGACACTTCGGAAGACATTTTCTACTTCTTCAGGATAAACGATTTTATCCGCAATATAGATCAAGTCAGCTTGACGTCCTTTGAGATACAAGAAGTTGTCATCATCTAAATATCCAACGTCGCCAGTCTTGAAAAAGCCATCTTCAGTAAAACGAGATTGAAAAAGTTCGTCTTTGTTTAAATAACCTAACGCTACCGTTGGAGATTTGACTTCGATGCAACCGACATTGTCTTGATTGATATTAGTAATGCGAATTTGAGTCGTGAAGAAAGGCTGACCACAAGAGCCGGATTTGATTTCTGCATCATTAAAATTTAACGCTGAAATGTTAGCAGTCGTTTCTGTCATGCCGTATGATTGCAAAACTGGAATATCTAACATATTGCAACGTAAAACTGTCCAACTGTCAATTTGTCCTGTTCCCAAAAAGACACAACGGAAGTGTTCATTGTATCTTTTGCCTCGAGGAAGACCATTGAGCAATTCTCGCAATAACGGTGGCGTTAGGGAAATAATCGTAGCTCGTTCGTTGATTAAAATTTTATTGATTAAATCGATGTCGAAACCATCAATCAAGTAAACGCTAATCCCATAAATCAATGATCGCATGATAATTGAAAATCCTGGAACATTGAAGATAGGTAGCGATAAAACCCAAACGTCTTGTTTGTTGATGCCAAGATTTAAACTCGTTCCCATGGCGGAGTAAAAATAATTGCCATACGTCAACATTACGCCAATATCATTTTTGTCAGCACTCGGTGTGTAAAAGACCGAAGCAATTTTTTCAGCAGGGTATTCTGAAACGGGCTGATAGTCTAAATTGCCATTCATACTCAAAACTTCTGACATAAAAATCTTATCACAATCGATTTTTACGATTTCATCAGTGTGTGCTGAATCACTAATTAAAATAGTTTTGGGTTGGCAGTCATTGACTTGGTACTGCAAAGTTTCTAGTGGTAATTCGGTATCAAGGAAGATTGTTCGTGCCCCTAGTTGTTGAAGTGCTAAAATGGCAACGTAGCCATTAAAACAATTATCGGAAAATAAAGCTACGGGGTCATTTTCCCGAATGCCGCTAGTGTATAATTTGCCAGCAAAGGCTTGGACAGTTGAATTAAGTTCGCCAAAAGTGAAATCCGCGTGTTCTAGAATTAGAGCAATCTTATCGGGATCGAGTTTGGCACGTTTGACTAACCAGTTTTCCAAAATATGACCTCTTTTCCTTTAAAAATTTGATACGCTTAAGTATATAATTTGATTGTAAAACATAAAAACAATAAAATTTAACTAAGTTCTGAAAAAAATTGAGGTATAAAATGAGTTTGCTAGATGATTTAGGTATAGAAGTAGTCGAACAGGGTAGACACAAAGTGGTTTTGCAGCTGGATTTGACCGAAGAACACTTACAAATGGAAAATAATAAGACCGGTGTGATCAATGCGATGTTGTCCGAAACTGCCGCAAGCATTGGAGCAAACTTGAATGTTGAAGATGACAGTTCCGCTGCCGTCTTGAGTGTATCCTTACATAATTTAAACACACTTAAACTGGGAAAACTCGTTGTGGAAGCGATTTCTGTACGAGTTGGTGAAAATGTCCAAACTTGGCAAGCTACGACTCACTACGAAGAGAGTGCTATCAGCAATAGTTTGAGCACAATAACGTTAAAAAAAATCCAGATCTAATTGCGATAGATTCTGGAGTTAATGATTTCAAAAAAGGCTAAGACAATTAAGCTGACGCCAAATAATTGATATATAAATATAATAGTTTTTGAAGGGTTCAGAATAAACACGATTCCTGCAATCATTAGTAGGGCTGAATAAAAATAGTCCAAGTAGGGTGTGATCTGAACTCTTTTTGTCATTTCATGAGAATCTCGAAATTGGTTGATTCCGTTGACTAATAAAATAATTCCTAAGACTGGTGGCACTAATGGGATGAAATAACGGGCAAATAATAAAACTCCTAAAGCTAAAAACAATGCTCCAATGCCCAAACCAATGGCGATGTTATTTTCTCCCGTCAGTTTGCGAATACTTAAACCATCAATAATAGAAAGAATTCCGTAAATGGCAATGTAGCTGGAAACGATGTAAATAATGATGTTAAAGCTCTTAATTGGTGCAATAACGATTAAAATTCCTGCAGTTAGCAAAAAAATAAACCGTAACCAACGGTAAAGTTGGAACTGTCTAACCATTTTTATACTCCCCCTAAAAACTCTCTAAATATATGATAACAGAAAAGTTTTGAAATAGAATTAATCATAAAAATGTATTTCACAAGCTTATTTATAAATTTATAAACAGACTATTCTGGCAGTGATGAGCTTTTTACTTTAATTGTGAAACCAATGTGGTAATTTATAGTTAAGTAGATATTAGGAGGAATTAATATGAGTGTTCGTGCATCTGATAAAATGGTTGAAGTTTTAGCAAAGTGGGGTGTCGATAACATTTATGGTTTACCCGGGGATTCTGTTGATACAACCATTGATGCCTTATATCGAGCCCAAGATAAGATTAAATTCACACACGTTTTGCATGAAGAGGTTGCTGCCTTGTCTGCTGCTGCCCATGCTAAATTAACTGGAAAACTCGGAGTCTGTCTTTCTATCGGTGGACCCGGCGCAATTCATTTGTTGAATGGGCTATATGATGCCAAAATGGATCACGCACCAGTTTTAGCAATTTTAGGACAAGTTCAATCCAAGTTGCTCAATACTGATTTCTTCCAAGAAGTCGATACACACGTCTTATTCGATGATGTGGCCGTTTACAATAAAATTATTATGGATCCACAATCATTACCAAGAATTATGGATGAAGCTATCAGAACTGCTATTGCTAAAAAAGGTGTGGCTGTTTTGACGATTCCTGACGATATTCCTGACCATATGATCAAAGATAATTTCACACCTAACGTCGATAATTTCCAAATGGAAAACTACAAAGTTGACGATGTTCAAATCAAAAAAGCTCTCGAAATGATTAAGATTCATTCCAATCCTATTGTTTTGGCTGGTGTTGGGATTAAAGATGCCAAGAAAGAAACTAAGGAATTTATCGAAAAATACAAAATTCCAATCATTTTGACTATGCCAGCTAAAGGTCTAGTAGATGACGATCATCCGTATAATTTAGGGCAATTAGGTAAGTTAGGGACTAAACCAGCCTTTGAAATGATGCAAAAAGCTGACCTTGTTATCATGCTGGGAACTGACTATCCTTATGCTCCATATTTGAATAAAAAAGTTTCAGCAATCCAAATTGATACTAACGCGGATAGACTAGGTAAACGTCGTCACGTTGATGTTGCTATTCAAGCTGATGCTAAAGAAGCTATTAGTCGTTTGAATGAATTAGGTGAACCAGTCAAAGAACGTCCATTTTTGGATGAAGCTGTGGCAAAAATCGGTCAATGGCACAGCTGGATGCATGATGTTTATACGAAAAAACACACTGGTGTCTTGCCATCATTGATGTTCCACAATCTCAGTCAAAGCGCACCTAGTGATACGATTTGGTCAATTGATGTCGGAACTTCGACCGCTTTTGGAGCTAGATTCTTAACTGCCAAATCTAGTCAAAAATATACGATTTCTGCTTGGTTAGGTACAATGGGATGTGCTTTACCAGGAGCAATTGCTGCTAAACATGATTTTCCAGATCGTCCCGTTTATGCAGTTGCCGGTGATGGTGCCACAGCTATGGTCATGCAGGATTTCGCTACTGCAGTTAGATATAATTTGCCAATGTTGTACATCGTTTTGAATAACAAATTGTTAGCCTTTATCGAATACGAACAACAATCCGCCGGTCAACAAAATTACGGAATCAGTCTACCAGAAATTGATTTTGCTAAAGTTGCCGAGGCTTGTGGTGGAATCGGTGAGAGAATCACGACCGATGAAGAATTTGCGGATGCTATTAAGAAGTATCGTCGCCCTGAAAAACCAGTATTGTTAGACGTGGCCGTAACCGACGAAGCTCCACTTCCAGGTAAAATCATGATGGATGAAGCTCATGGTTATGCTAAGTTTGGTTTGGGCCACGTGATTGATAAGAAGAGCTTGCCAGAATTGCCACCAATGAAAGAAATCTTGCGTTCATTCTTGTAGGATAATGTTAATAGGATGGTATTTGTGATGGAAGATAGAGAAAAGAAATTTTGGGAAATTGTTGCCGAGCAAGAAAAGAAGTATGGCAATATTTCCACCCCTGAAGTTGATTGGGGAGAGGACATTGAACTTATAGAAACATTAAATAAAGAAGATGATTCTTTTGACGGGATTCCTTTAGAAGAATTTAGAAAGAATCATTCTCACAACTTATAAAAAAATCCAACCGAGAAATTAATCTTGGTTGGATTTTTTGTTGACATTATAATAAATTTTGATGTCTCTTCTTCAAATCAATCCCAAAAATTCCGGCAACCATAGTAAGGATTGCCATCCCCACCAACTGGATTCTACTATTATTTTCGTTACCAGCTTGAGGTAGTGATTCTGCTTTAGCATTTTGAGGAGAATTTGTATTTAATTCTGAGACTTTATTCATCGTGTATCCTTGAAGATTTCCATTATTTGATTGAACAAAACCAGTTTGATAAATAGGTGTGTCGTTTTTAGCGGTCATATCATTACTTTGATTATCAGTAGTTTCAACTTCTTTGCTATCTTCAGGTTCTGAAGTTTCTTCATCCAAAATAGGTTTGTTAGGTGATACAACAGGTTCTTCTTCTATATCTTCTGGTGTTGTTTCAGGGTCGTTTTCTGTATCTTCGTCATTATTGACAGGATCATCAGTGTCCTCGGGCTCAACATCAGTCGATGGATTTGGCTTGTTGTTATCATCATCTTTATTAGGATCAACTTCAGGATCTTTTGGTTCCTCTGGTTCTTCAGGTTCTGGAGCGTTGACGATGTGGAAAGCTACCTTTCTAGTTCCCCAAACATTACTCTTATCACCTGTACCAACTATTGCTATTCCACTGTCATTTATTGGATCATTTTCCACGACTTTTAAGGGAAAGATAAGTGTATGTAATCCGTCAGGAATAGGGATTCCACCAGCCACAACTGAATTATCAATGTAAATATGGGTTACTTGTGAAAGGTCCAGGCCTCCTCCAAATTTAGCCCAACTAGATAAAGTTCTCATATCATAACTAAGATCACTTGATAATCCTATACCATATTGCACGACAGTATTTTTTGGTAACCCGGCATTTTCCAATAGTGTGGCTTCATCATATTTATCGGGATCTAATACGATGTGAGTTGTTGAAGAATCATTTTCGTAGTATCTAGGTAATAGAAGAGAAGGTTTAGTATCTTCTCCATTAGTTCCTTCATTATTTTCAATAGTGAAAATAATTTCATATTGATTGTCGGGATTGTCAATAATGTCAGCTCCAGCACCGTAATTTGCATTAGTTGGTGTTGAATCAGTACCGTTTTCGTTGGTTACTTGAACTTTAGCAGTAGTGTATACAGAAAATCTAGTATTATCCACATTATTATATGAAGAAATACCTGAGTCTGGATAGTCGTTAATAATTGGTGCACCTTCTTTTGATGCTGCTTCGTTATTGTCTAGTTCAGTCGTTGGATTTGTATCTTTTTCTTCATCAGAACCTACAGAATCTTGAATTTCTGATTCATTATCTTCAGTATCATCAGTACTCTCAGAGCTACCTTTATCTAGATCAGGATTTTCATCAGTAGTTGTAGGTGTTTTTTCACCCGCACCTGCAGTTTCATTTGGAGTTTGTTCTTGTGGAGCAGGGTCAATTGAATCATCTGCCTTAACAGTAGTAATTTGAGCAAATTGTGCTCCTAAAGTTGCTATACAAACTGCTGTAACTAAAAATTTATGATGTTTTTTTGATTTTACATTAGCTATATTTTTCAAAATGATACCCCCTGAGCCTATAATTTTATATTTAATCGATAATTTTATACTATCATCAATAAAAATATTTATATTTCAAATACCATAAAGATTTATATTATATTGTGAATAATATATCTATGTCATTGGGTGTACTATGTTTCTAAAAGGTGTCGTACAAATTTTTAATAAAAAATCCAACTGAGAAATTTAGGCTCAATAATGAGTATCCATTCAGACATAGTCCTTCCATTGCAACTAATCTGGATAGATACTTTTTTTATTTTCGAAAATACGTAATTTATAAACACGCAAGACTATTATTTAAGTGAAATATTCGTTATAGTAGCAGAAAAATGCTATCTGGCGATACAATTAGGGAAAGTTTGAAAGGAATTTAACTATGCTGATAGACTTTACAATGAGGAATTTTAAATCTTTTAGATGGACTCAAATTGATGCAATAGATGGTTACACAACCACCACAAACAGTTAATAAAACTAAAATTACACGAGAAGAGTTGGCGGTTCTTAATAAAAATAATTGGAAAATATATTTTTCACGAGAAAATCAAAAATTTGATGTTAAAATAGCTAATTTTTCTGACGTTGAAAATAGAACTAATGAGAATAGATTATTTGTTTTCGACGCTCAGCTCAACAATGATAAATATGCGATTGATGTTTTTAAGTGGTTTTCTGAAGATTTGATTTTTGTTGGGGATTTTACAGAGAGCAATCATATTAGCCAAATGGCAGAAATATTAAAGACTCCTAAATTAAATAATCAATTTTTGAAATTTCTTCATTTTGCTGACTTTAATATAAATGGTTTGGAAGTTATTGAGGAGCCACTGTCATACTTTTATTTTCTTGATACAATTGAAAAGCCAAAAACTAGAACTAAACAGGTTAATCGTATTTATACTAAACATAAAATTTATGATAATAATGGCGATATAATTGGAACAAGGAAATTTCGATTAGAGGAAGAATCCCGTGGAACACAAAAAATCTTCATGATAGCTTTGGCTTTTTTGAATGCTGAGTTGAATAATAACGGAAAAACTATCTTGTTTGATGAATTTGATGATTCACTTCATTTGGAGTTGTCTCAAGCAATGGTCAAAATTTTCAATTCCCAAGCTAATCAAAATCAATTCATCATTACTACACATGAATTACAGCTCTTGGATTCAGATGTCAGGGTTGATCAAATATATTTGGTTCAAAAAGATTTTCAAGGGGAAAGTAATTTAATTTCAATTTTTGATTTCAAAGATACTAAAAATACTACTCGCAGTGGAATTAGTTATATGAAACGCTACATTCAAGGAAGATTTGGTGCAACTCCGATTATTGATTCTGATGAGATGTTGGAGGCTTTGACCCAGATTCAATCCGATAATGGAGAAATTCAAAATGGCGAAGGCTAAAAAAATCCAACCGAGAAATTAATCTCAGTTGGATCTCTTTTTGATGATTAATAATCAATGCCCACATCAGAAGCTTTAACAAATTCATCAGTAGCTACACGATAGTATTTAATACCATTGATATAAACGATACTATCGACGAACCAATCTGAATCAGCCACTAGAGATCTATTGGTAATCAATTGACCTTTAGCTGTGTAAAGATTCTGAATTGGAGTATCATTTTTAACTCTGACGGTCATATCAGTTGGTTGATAAACATAAGCGTCAGAAGCTTTAACAAATTCACCGTCAGCGATGCGATAGTACTTTTCTCCGTTGATGAAGTAAGCAGTTTGATTGCTGTACCAACTAGAATTTGGCTGGATTTCACGGTTACCAACTATTTGATCCGCAGACTCATAAAGAACTTTGGTAGTTTTATCATAAGTTCTAATATGTATATCGAGGTCTCGGTAAGGATAAACTTGGCTGGCTTTGACCCATTCATTAGTGGCGATACGATAATATTTAATTCCAGAAACGACAATTGTTTGATCAGTAAACCAATCGGTTTGAGGTGCTAATTGTTGGTTCTTTAAAATACTCATATTGTCGTAGTTCCATTGATAAATAGGGATATTGCCAGAATTAGGATAGGTAGAGATGTTTGTATGGATTTTTTGAATCATAGGTTGGGTAGTTGTAGTACTTGGAATTTTAGTAAATTTGGGTTCAGTAATAATTTGAATCGTTGGTTGGCCATTTTTGTCAGCGACGATGATACCAGTGCCAGGAGTTACTTGATATCCAGGCACTTCAGGATTAATCGTGACTGTGTCGCCAAATTTAGCAGATTGATTGTCAGAGTTGGTATTACCAGAAACCTGCATTGTTTGGTGATTTGGTAGTGTGATGGTCGTTTGCCAATTCTTGACCGAATCAGCAGTGTAACTAGGCTGTTGAGTTACTGAAATATAGAAATTACCATCTTTGTCGACTGCAACGATACCTTTACCAGGTTGGCTGACAGTGTAACCTAAGTTGTCAGTATTAGGATTAAGAGTGATTGTTTGTCCATAGTGAACGTCCGTACCATTGATCTTGATTTGGGAACCAGCAGTTGGCCCGTTTACATTAGTTGACCAAGTAGGAACTTTGGTAGGTGCATAAGTTGGAGCTTTAGTAATATCCAAGAACGTTGAACCATCAGAGTTAGCCTTGATGACTGCAGTACCGGAAGTAGTATCGTAGCCTGGAATATTTGGTGACAAAGTTACTGTTTGACCGACTTTGGCATTCGTACCCGAAACTTGGATAGTTTTGCCAGTGGGGTCGGTAACTGTTGTTGACCAGTTAGGAACGTTGTTTGGTGTGTAGGTCAAATTCGAGGAATCAACAGTAACACTGCCATCTTTGTTATAGGATACGGGCAAAGTCGACTCTGAAGCTGTATAACCAGGAATCTTTGGTACATTGATAGTTTGATTTTTAACTGTGATGTCACCGCTTGGGATGGTTACTTGGATCTTTGTACCATCTTTAGTAGTTATAGTTTGGGTAGAACTAGGAATGGGAATTGGTATGTAACTTGGGTTAGTAGTAATTTTGATTTCTGGTTGACCAGTTGTAGAGTTGGCAACGATCGTACCAGTACCAGGATTGTCTACTTGATAGCCAGTACCGGCGACATCAGGGTTGATTGAAATTGTATCGCCAATTTTAGCAGTAGTGTTGTTGCTGTTAGTAGAGCCACTGACTGAAATCGTTGAGCCATCAGGTCCAACTACACCGTTAACTGTCCAAGAAGGAACAGTATTAGGAATATATTTGACTGAAGAAATATCAACTGAAGAAGTGCCATCTTTGTTGTATTTTACTTGTAAAGTTTTAGGACTGTCAGATGATAATGTATAACCAGGGATGGCAGGAACTTCAATCGTAGTCGTTGTATTACCGTACTTTCCTTCAGGGATAGAAACTTTGCTAGTTGAACCTGATGCAGCTGTGAAAATAACTGAAGACTTTGGGATTGTGATAGGTTCGTAGGTTGGTTGAGTAGTGATATCAATTTCTGGATCACCAGTTGTAATGTTGGCTTTGATAGTACCGACACCAGGAGTTGCTACTTGATAACCAGTACCAGTTACATCAGGATTGATTGAAACAGTGTCACCGATTTTAGCTGTAGTATTATCAATATTAGTTGTACCTGAAGCAGAAACTTTAGTGTTTTCAGGTCCAGTTACGTTATTAGCTGTCCAAGAAGTAACTGTATTTGGAATATAGGTAACTTTTGATGTGTCAACCGAAGAGGTACCATTCTTATTATAAGTTACTTGTAAATTTTTAGGACTGTCGGCTGATAATGTATAACCAGGGATATCAGGAACAGTGATCGTAGTTGCTGTATTACCATATTGACCTTCAGGAATCTCAACATCTTTAGTTACGCCAGTAGGTGTAGTGAAAGTAATCGAGGATTTTGGAATAGTGATGGGTTCATAAGTTGGTTGATTATCAATTCTAATTGTTGGTTCTCCAGTCTTAGAATCAATAATGATCGTACCAGTACCAGGAGTTTCAACTTGATAGCCAGTACCACTTACATCAGGATTGATTGAAACTGTATCGCCGACTTTAGCAGTGGCGTTGTCACTATTGGTTGTACCCGAAGCCGAAACGGTAGTATCGTCTGGACCTTTTATATCACTAGCTATCCAAGAAGAAACCGTGTTAGGAACGTAAGTAACTTTTGATGTATCGACAGAAGATGAACCATCTTTGTTGTAAGTTACTTGTAAAGTCTTAGGACTATCAGTTGATAACGTATAGCCGGGGATGTCGGGAACTTCTATCGTAGTCGTTATATTGCCATATTGACCTTCAGGAACCGTAACCGTTTCTGAACTGGTTTTTGTTTTGAAAGTAACTGAAGATGCGTTAATGGTGATAGGTTTATAAGTTGGTTGAACAGTGACATCAATTTCTGGAGCACCAGTTGTAGTATTTGCTTTGATAACGCCGACACCAGGCGTTTCAACTTGATAGCCAGTACCACTGACATCGGGATTGATAGAAACGGTGTCACCAATTTTAGCTGTAGTATCGTTACTATTAGTTGTACCTGAAGCAGAAACAGTAGTGTTTTCTGGACCTTTTACATTATTAGCCGTCCAAGTGGGAACAGTATTAGGAATGTAGGTAACTTTTGACGTGTCAACTGAAGAAGTGCCGTTTTTGTTATAAACAACATTCAGAGTTTTAGGACTATCAGCTGATAATGTATAACCAGGAATATCAGGAACAGTGATCGTAGTTGACGTGTTGCCATATTGACCTTTGGGAATTGTGACATCCTTAGTTACGCCGGTTGTTGTTGAAAATTGAGCTGAAGATGCTGGAACATCAATTCCAACGTATTCGGGTTGGGTTAAAAGTGAATAAGTGGGATTACCCTTGCTATCAGTTGAAATTAAACCGCTCCCCACCTTGGAAACTGTATAGCCGGTATTAGTGGTATCAGGATTGATGTAGAAAGTATCACCAATTCGAGCTGGATCACCAGTGCTGCTAGTAGTACCAGTGACTGTCATTGTTTGTCCGGTTGGAGAGTTGACGCCATTTACTGTCCATTGGCCAACTAAATTGCCGATATAATTAATGTAATAATTAGTTGTAGCTTGAGTAGTAGAAGTTATCGTGGCAACAACTGTTGAGATATCTGGTGTATAACCGGGATAAGTGTTAGGCGTTACGGAAAAGGAACTATTTAAAGTCCCTGTATGTGTAAAGGTTTGATTTCCTAGACTGGTAGGAACTGTCAAAGTTACTGTATATGTTGGAACTGTAGGATCACTTTCTGAATTAGGAGTGAAGGTAGTAGCTCTTAAGCCTAATTGATTTTTAATAGAATTTAAATTATAAGTGTAATTATCACCAGTATTAGGTTCAGCTGAGAAAGCAACACTACCATTAGTCCAACCATTAGATTTGGTAGAAGGTAAGGCTGTATAACTTTTGAAAGTATCGGCGCTTGACAATGTGAGGGATTGTAAATCAGTTCCGTCAAATATGCCCTCATTTTGAGACGAATCGCCTGTGTCAGGATTGGTGGCCATGTTCCAGGAAGAAATAGTTAAAGTTTTGAGACTCTTATCGTTTTGAAACATCCCTAACATCGTTTTAGCATATGAAAATTGCCAATTAGGTATAGTTAGGGTATTTAAACTAGCATCGTTTTTAAACATGTAGTTAAAATTAACATTTTTAGTAAGTGTTGATCCACGTCCTGGAAAAGTAATATTTTTAATTGAACTGTCATCCAAAAACATATCGCTAGTATCTTTAACTGAAGTAAGATTTAAATCACTTAGATCGACGACTCCAGCAGTTGTTTTGCTTCCGGTGACGGTTGTTAATTTAGTGTCATTGGCAAATAATCCAGAGACATTTGTTGTAGGAGAAGTATCTAATTGATTGATATTGTTAATGGTCGTCAAATTGGATAAATCAGAAAACATATGATTCATATCATTTGCGGCAGTTACTTTGCCATCAAAAGTTATGTCATTGATATTATTGGAATATTTTTGCCATGGAGAAGTTGCGACTGGTGTCGTAGTAGTAGATGTAGTTGAATTGGAATTGTCAGTACTATTATTTTGTATTGGAGTAGTGGCGGTTGAACTTGTACTGCTAGAGCTAGTTGTCGCCGCTGTTGTAGGATTAGCGACAGTTTCGTCAGTTGATGAATTACCACTAACTTTGTCAGTTGTAGTAGTTGTATTATCAGCTAAAGCTGTTGTTTGAGTACTGTCCCCCAAATGCAAGCTACCATCTGCAGAAATGAACCATGGCGTTGTACCTTGAACACCTTGAGCAATATTAGTGTTGGCAGTTGTATCGGTATTAGTGTCAGCACTTAGTTCAGATGGTGTGACGCCAAGACTTTCTAGTTGAGTTTTTGACTTAGCTAAATTGCTTTCAACCGTATTGGTCGGATTAGTTTTGGTATCATTATTAGTTGAAGTACTTACTGAAGTTGTAGGAGATTCAGCAACAGTAGCTGTACCTTTTGAGTCATTATTAATCTTAGTTGATGCTTGATTGTTATCGACAGTTGTCGACTGAACAGCAGTATTGGTTTGTGCTGTTGTCGGACTGTCAGTTGGAGACTGAGTAGTCGTGTTAGGTTTAGTAGCAGAATTTATTTGAGTTGGTATTGTATCAGCTTTGACGTTCAGGCTAGGGGTCCCCATTAAAAAGATTCCTCCAGCTAATGAAAGACTTGCTACAACGATCCAATTCTTTTTGGATTTAACGAGTTTCTTTCTCATAACGCTATTAGGATCATGTTTTAATTGTTCAAACCGCATATATAAGCCTTCTATTACTATAAATTTGATTCCCTAGATTTAATTCTCTTTTCATCTTTATTATAGGCTATTGGTCTAGACGTGTATCGTTTTTTTTGGTAATTAATATGTTATATGTACTACATGTATATATAATTATTTATGATAAAAATATAAATAAAAACAATAAAAAATAGCCTCTTAGTTTTTAAAATTAAGAGGCTACTTTTTGATTGTATTAATGATTAATATCTACATCAGAAGCTTTGACAAACTCGTTAGTAGCAACACGGTAGTATTTGATACCTTCAATGTAAATAATACTGTCAACTAGCCAATTTGAATCAGCTATTAGTGATCTGTTAGTAATCAGTTCACCTTTGGCTGTATAAAGGCTCTTAGCTGGAGAATCAGTGTGAGTCTTAACGACCATATTAGTTGGTTGGTAAACATAAGCATCTTTAGCACTGACAAATTCATTAGTAGCGACACGATAATATTTGTCACCATTAATTACGTAAGTTGTGCGATCACTGAACCAACTGGAATTTGGTTGGAGAACACGATTGTTAATTATTTCGTCTTCGGATTTGTAGAGAACCTTAGCAGTTTTATCGTAAGTTCTGACATATTGGTTCAAATCTTGGTATGGATAAACTTGACTAGCTTTGACCCATTCGTTAGTAGCAACACGCAAGTATTGAATACCATCGACTGTGATTTGTTCATCACTGTACCAAGTTGACTGTTTTGCCAAACCACGATAACTAATGGCAGTCATTTTGTTGTCTTCGCCTAAAGTGTAAAGGAGGATTTGTCCTTTTTCACTGTAAGTGGCTACATTTTGATGATTTTGTTTTGGAGTTAATGTAGTAGTGTCAGTTATTTGTTCCTTTTGATTATTTGAATGGCTTGAAGGAATTCTACTGTAAGTCAAAGTATCAAAGGTAGAAATTTCCTTGTCTGGATTTTTAGCATCAACGATTGTTGGCGTACCATCTGCCCCAAAGGTAACGATTATGGATGGAACTGTATATCCACTGATGCTTGGAGCAGTAATGGTTACTGGTTCGTCACCGAAATGTCCAGCGGGTATGTTTAATGGAACGATTCCATCTGGAGTTTTTAGATTGATGGATGTGGCCTTATTTTCCACTCCAGTGTAGGAGACATCCGAAGTGTTAATTGTAGCGTTACCGTTGGCGTCATAAGTTACTTTCAAAGTATCAGTATTTGTTGTATAACCATGTACTTTAGGAACATTAACCGTTGTTACATTTGATTTACTGTAGTCGCCTTCAGGAATATCAATAGTAACGGGTCCATCAGGTGTTTCGATAGTAGCAGTACCACCATCAGAATGAACCGGAGTGTAAGTGACTTTAGTATCAGCAGAAGCAGAACCATCGGCATTGTAAGTGACATTTACTTTATTGATATTGGTGTTGTATCCAGTGACTTGAGGAACGTCAATTGTAATACCTTTTTTACTAAAATCACCAGCAGGAATATCGACAGTAGTATCTCCATTAGGAGTGGTAAAAGTAGCTTTACCACCAGCAGAATAAATTGGCGTATAGATTTCATTTGGTGTATCAATAGAAGTTGTACCATCGGCATTATAAGTGACAGTTAAAGAATTGCTTGTATAGCCAGTGATCGATGGAACATTGACGGTTTTAGGATTATCCCCATAATTGCCTTCAGGAATAGTGACAGTTTTATTACCTTCAGGAGTTTCTACAGTTGTAGTTGTAGAATCAAAGTGAATAGGTGTGTAAAGTCCTTCTGTTTTCACGATGGCATTTCCGTTGGCATCATAAATTACTGGAATTGTTTTATCTTCATGAGTATATCCTTCAAAATCAGGAATACTAATATTACCATTTGTACCAAAATCTCCGGCAGGAATATCAACAGTCTGAGTGTGCCCATCAGGTGTAGTGAACCTTGCAGTACCACCTTTGGAATGAACAGGTGTATATAAAGGACTTGGTGTGTCAATAGAAGTTGTACCATCGGCATTATAAGTGACAGTTAAAGAATTGCTTGTATAGCCAGTGATCGATGGAACATTGACGGTTTTAGGATTATCCCCATAATTGCCTTCAGGAATAGTGATTGTTTTATTACCTTCAGGAGTTTCTACGGTTGTAGTTGTAGCGTCGAAATGAATAGGGGTATAAATTTTATCAGTATTTACACTGGCATTTCCGTCTTTGTCATACGATACAGGAACTTTTTCATCATGAGTATATCCCTCGATATTAGGAATAGTGATACTACTATCTGTACCATATGCACCTTCAGGGATATCAATCGTTCTAGATTGACCGTTTGGAGCAGTGAAAGTTACTTTTTGTCCGGGCTTTGACTTAACAGGAGAATAAATATCCGTTGTATCAACAGTGGCAACTCCATCGGGACCGTAAATAACGTGAACAGTCGTATTGGTATGAGTATATCCGTCAAAGTCTGGAATGTTGATACTACCGTCTGTACCATATTCACCATCGGGGATATCCAATGTTTTGGATTGACCGTTTGGAGCAGTAAAGGTTACTTTTTGTCCGGGCTTTGATTTAACAGGAGTATAAAGATTTTTTGTATTAACAGTGGCAACTCCATCAGGACCGTAAATAACAGGAACAGTTGTATTGGTATGAGTGTATCCTTTGAAATCAGGGATAGTAATACTATCGTTTGTACCATATTCACCATCGGGGATATCCAATGTTTCGGATTGTCCGTCTGGAGCAGTAAAGGTTACTTTTTGTCCGGGCTTTGATTTAACAGGAGTATAAAGATTTTTTGTATTAACAGTGGCAACTCCATCAGGACCGTAAATAACGGGAACAGTTGTATTGGTATGAGTGTATCCATCAAAGTCAGGGATAGTAATACTACTGTTTGTACCATATACACCATCAGGAATATCCAATGTTTTAGATTGACCGTCTGGAGTAGTGAAAGTAACTTTTTGATCAGGATTTGATGCAACCGGGGAGTAAAGATTCTCTGTATTAACGATGGCAACTCCATCGGGACCGTAAATAACAGGAACGGTTGTATTGGTATGAGTATATCCGTCAAAGTCTGGAATGTTGATACTACCGTCTGTACCATATTCACCATCGGGGATATCCAATGTTTTGGATTGACCGTTTGGAGCAGTAAAGGTTACTTTTTGTCCGGGATTTGACGCAACGGGAGTATAAACAATGTTAGAAGTATTAGCGGAGACGGAGCCGTCGGCATTGTAAGTAACGTCTACTTTATCAAGATTAGAGGTGTATCCAGTGACTTGAGGAACATCAATCGTAATACCAGTTTGACCATATTCACCAGCAGGAATTTTAACATCACTAGTTGTTTTATCAGGAAGGGTAAAAGTGGCAGTACCGCCATCAGATTTAACAGGAGTATAAGTGATATTAGAAGTGTCGGCAGAGGCGGAACCATCAGCATTATAAGTGACGCCTACTTTATCAAGATTAGAGGTGTATCCAGTGACTTGAGGAACATCAATCGAAACGCCAGTCTGTCCATATTCACCAGCGGGGATTTTAACATCACTGGTTGTTTTATCAGGAAGAGTAAAGGTGGCAGTACCGCCATCAGATTTAACAGGAGTATAAGTGATATTAGAAGTGTCGGCAGAGGCGGAACC